>Ga0153962_1000227_pt1:0-10000 | contig 12410 bp, 6 predicted proteins | sample TSFL046MetaG_FD_106657 | JGI IMG/M metagenome (GOLD analysis project Ga0153962, IMG submission 106657) | Attine ant fungus gardens microbial communities from Florida, USA - TSFL046 MetaG | ecosystem: Host-associated > Fungi > Mycelium > Unclassified | place: USA: Florida, Withalacochee...
AGAAGAATTTTTTTTTAAACTATATTCTAAATTCTAATTAAATAATTTTATTTTATTTCAATTGTTCGAATTGTATAATCATCAATTACTGACATTGGTAAACGGCCCAAAGCAATTTGATTATAATTCAATTCGTGACGATCATAAGTCGAAAGTTCATATTCTTCAGTCATTGATAAACAATTTGTTGGACAATACTCAACGCAGTTACCACAAAATATACAGATCCCAAAATCAATACTGTAATTAAGCAATCGTTTCTTTCGAATATCAGTTTCCAGTTTCCAATCAACAACGGGTAGATCTATAGGACATACACGAACACATACTTCACAAGCAATACATTTATCAAATTCAAAATGAATTCGACCGCGGAAACGTTCCGATGTGATTAATTTTTCATAAGGATATTGAATAGTTACAGGTAAACGATTTGCGTGGGATAAGGTAATCATGAAACTTTGACCAATGTACCTTGCAGCTCGTACTGTTTGTTGACCATAATTCATAAACCCAGTTACCATAAGGAACATATCGTGAATATCTATGAATATTTTTTTTTGTTTCTTTCTCTTGTTTAAGACAAGTTATGAATATAGAATATCAATCTTTTACAGGGAAAACAGTCGAAACGAAGTTGTTAATAATAGATTACCAAGAGAAATAGGTAAAAGAAATTTCCACCCAAGATTTAATAATTGATCCATTCTTAGCCTAGGCAAAGTCCATCTTGTTGTGATAGAAACGAACAAGAACAAATAAGTTTTAGCTAACGTAATAAAGATACCAATTGTAGTTCCAAAAACTCCACATGTTTTATTTATTTCAAAAAGCTCAGAAACGAATATGTACGGAATAGAGATATTCCAGCCGCCCAAGTAAAGAACTGTTACAAATAATGAAGAAACTAATAAGTTTAAATAGGAAGCAACGTAAAATAAACCAAATTTTATACCCGAATATTCGGTTTGATAACCTGCTACTAATTCTTCTTCTGCTTCTGGTAAATCAAAAGGTAATCTTTCACATTCCGCTAGGGAAGAAATTAGAAAAACGATAAAACCTATAGGTTGACGCCACAAATTCCATCCCCAAAAACCATATTTTGATTGCGCGTCAACTATATCAACTGTACTTAAACTGTTAGATAATACTAGTCGATGATAACATTACTGTTCCCACCGCTATTACAGAACCGTACATGAGATTTTCACCTCATACGGCTCCTCGAAGGCCATAAATAAATCTAAGGACCGGGCCGCTTATTTATCTTGATATATCCCTAGGATAGATAGGATTCCAATCTATTGGCCGGTCCTGAATTAGACCAATTCAATTCTGTCTGTTATAATCAAATAATAAATCCAAAAAGGTACGTCTGAATTAATCTCATCCCTTAAGAATTTGAATTTGTTGAGTAATAATTGAATTCTTCAATAAAATACTCTTTTAGAATTATCAATAACCCATCGTTTTCGATTACGTAAAAAAATTAGATACTAGTTTATGAATTATGACATAAATTGTATCTTCATGAATATGGATATAAGAAAGAATCCAAAGGGATCCCTCTTTTTTTTTTTATTTTAATTGTATTATATTATCTTTTTTTTTTTCGTTCCTATTCTTCTTTTTTTTATGTGCAAAACAAAAGGGGACTTAAAAAAAATTAAAGGATTTTTTCGTTTATGATAGTAAATTATTTAATCAGTGGATAGGAGCATACTCTGGATCGGAATTGTGGGGAGTACTGCCTGATTATTTCTACCAACTTAAAGCCCCAATTAGTATTCTTTTTATATTATGCAGAAATGCTGGTTTGGGGAATTTACATAATCTCCATTACTAATCCTTTGTGTATCTTGGTGTTTCTAACCATCCACTTATTTTTTATCAATCCCCTTTTATACATGTATGGTAATTCATACAAACGGTAGTGAAAATTCAATAAGGTTGGTCTTTTGAGCCCGCTTCAAGACAGGATGACTAATCAACCAATTTTGGGGTAAACGCTTTCTTCCGCTTATAATTTTTTTTTCCACTTAATTCTTATACATAGAAAATGAGACTCAATTTTTTTACTACAAATGAAATTCAAATCATAGTATATTAATTCTATCTATGTATATATATTCATTAAAATTCAATATATATTCAATTCGAATATTCTTATTATTTATAAATGTAAATTAAATGTAAATGAATAAATAGAAGCTGTTTTATTTCACTCATATAACTATCTAATTTAGTTCATCAACCCGAATTCCGAATAAAAATAATGAAAATCCGGATATCTATTCAATTTTGTCTACCCCTTTCCTATTTCCTATAAAGAAGAAAAGAAATAAAGACGAAAAGAAAGGAGCATGGAAAAGTTTCTGTCTCAACGAATCGCACGTAGAGATATTGATAACACACATAGAGTTAATGGTATTTCATAACTAATCGATTGAGCAGCAGCTCGTAGACCACCCAAAAAGGAATATTTATTATTTGACCCATATCCTGACATAAGAAGTCCAATGGGAGCAATACTCGAAATAGCAATCCATAAAAAAACACCGATATTGAGATCAGCTAAAACAAAGTTATAACCAAAAGGAATTACTGAATAGCTTACTAGAATTGATATGACTGAGATGGCTGGCCCAATACTGAATAAACGAATATCTCCCCTAGATGGAATAAGATTCTCTTTGAAAAGCAGTTTTGTTCCATCTGCTAGAGCTTGAAGAACTCCCAAGGGACCGGCGTATTCAGGTCCAATACGCTGTTGTATCCCTGCGGATATTTCTCTTTCTAACCATACAATCACGAGTACACCTATTGTGATTCCCAATACAAGAGTAAAAATGGGGACAAGTATCCATATAATTCCATAGACCTCTTTTAAAGATTCCAATCTGGAAAAAGAATTGATAGCTTGTACTTCTGTTGTATCAATTATCATTTCAACGATCAACTTCTCCCATAATGATATCTATGCTACCTAGTATTGTCATAATATCAGCCAATTTCATTCTTTTAACTAACTGAGGAAGAATTTGCAAATTGATAAAACCGGGGGGACGAATTTTCCATCTCCAAGGAAAACCATTCTGATCCCCTATTAGAAAAATTCCTAATTCTCCCTTCGGGGCTTCAACTCTCACATAAAGTTCTTGTTTCGGTAATTCAAAAGTCGGAGACGGCTTTTTACTAATGAATCGATATTCAAAATCATTCCATTCTGGATTCTTTTCTCTATCAAAGCATCGGATTTCTAAATTCTCATACGGCCCCCCCGGAATTCCTTCCAGAGCCTGTTGAATAATTTTTATGGATTCCACCATTTCACCAATTCGTACTAAATAACGAGCTAATGAATCTCCTTCTTTTTGCCATTGAACTTCCCAATCAAATTCCTCGTAACACTCATAATGATCAATTTTACGTAGATCCCATTGTATTCCGGAAGCCCGAAGCATTGGTCCTGATAAACCCCAATTTATTACTTCCTCTCCACCAACAATGCCTACTCCTTCAACCCGTTCTAAAAAAATAGGATTTCGCGTAATAAGTTTTTGATATTCAACAACCCCTGTTAAAAAATAATCACAGAAATCCAAACATTTATCTATCCAGCCATAAGGTAGATCAGCCGCTACCCCTCCGATACGAAAATAATTATGCATCATTCGCATACCTGTGGCAGCTTCGAATAGATCATATATTAATTCTCTTTCTCTGAAAATATAGAAGAAAGGGGTTTGTGCGCCAATATCTGCCATAAAAGGTCCCAGCCATAGTAGGTGAGAGGCTATACGACTCAACTCTAACATAATTACTCGAATATAGCTGGCTCTTTTAGGTACTTGAATATTTCCTAACTGTTCCGGCCCATTTACGGTTATTGCTTCTGTGAACATAGTAGCTAAATAATCCCAACGTGTTACATAAGGCAAATATTGTACAATTGTTCGGTTTTCCGCAATTTTTTCCATCCCTCTATGTAAATAACCCAATATTGGTTCACAATCAATAACATCCTCACCGTCTAGAGTAACAATGAGTCGAAGAACACCATGCATTGATGGGTGATGAGGACCCATATTGACTATCATGAGGTCTTTTCTTGTAGCTGGGGCATTCATAGGTTTTTCCTCGATTCATTCTTCCATGAATTGCTTAAAACAAAAATGAGTTCATCAAAATTCAAGATCTAATAAATCGAATAATTCAAAATGACTCTTCAAATTAATGAGTTTGTGATTCCCGAATATTCAACTGATTTATTAATTTTTTATAACGTATTACATTTTTCTTTGACAAATAAGACAGGAGTCGTTGCCGTTTTCCCAGAATTTTACGTAAACCCCTTTGAGATAAATAGTCTTTTCTGTGCAATTCCAAATGTGAAGTAAGTCTTCGTATCTTATTGGTGAAGTTGAATACTTGAAATTCAATCGACCCCCGGTTTTCTTCTTTTTTTTCTTGTGAAATAACTGGTAGAAATGAATTTTTTACCATAAAATGAAAACTTCTCTTCCCCCCTTTTTATAGATTCTAAATATTTTTATTGATCAGTAATAATAATGACACTCATTTTCAATTTGGTATATACAATAATCTTAATTTTCTTAAGAATTCCTGATTTTTATTTTTCAAATTCATTTTCAAATAGGTATACAAAAAATACTATATTTATGTATTCACAAAAGAAAAATTGTAGACTTCAAATAAGAAGATTTTGTTGATTCATTTATAGATCTTATGGATATATCATTGAATTAGTATCATGCCTCAGAATAGAAGGTAAGACAATGTGTGTATGCATCTATTTGTCTTTACATACCAGATATGTTACGGGAAATAGAAAAAATAAAAATGTAGATTAACTAATTTTCAATCGCGGATACATATGTATCCTTACCATACTGAAACGGCTTCCATTATTGGTATCAAACCAATAGCGATTCATACAAGATAAATCTTCTAATCGATAATTTGGCCAAAGAAATAACTTTAAATTAATTAGTTTTTTTTTATCTCTATCAAGATCTTTACTTGTAGCCAAAACTTGACAGCAATTATTCACTTTATTCTCATTGTAAACTGCCGTATTTCTATGCACACTATTTCTATTCTTAGGATTGAAACAAATTAGAATTCTCAATTGTCTACGGCGTCTAGCGGATAAAATATTTTCAGGAACAAGCAAATCATAATGATTTTTTTCTTTTTTTTCAGTCAGCTTTTGATCTCTTGTTCTTGTAATGGATTTAGCAAAATTCTTCTTATCAATATAGCTTTTTTCTCGATATTTTTTATTAATTTGGTGTTTTCTCTTATGAATCAACGAAAGGTTTATGGTTTGATACATAATAAATTGTTCGTGGTTTTTTCTAGACAGACGAATTGGTTCAATATTAAATAGTTCGTTTTTGATTAATTCTGTAAGAGTTAAATCCTTCTGATTCTGATTCTGAATTTTCATAATAGCTAGATTTAGTTCTCTTCTTTGAATAAAGGCTATAGCAATTTCTTTTATATTTATCAGTCTAAGCAGGAGACAATATACTTTGATAGTCTTCATTATTTTGCTTTCTTTATTTACGCAATTACGCCAGTTCAATTGAAAAAGCAAGTACCTTCTTAGGAAGCAATTAAGTTTTGCTTCGATCTTGTTCTTGTATTTTTTTTTTTTTACACCCCTTTTCATGTCCGATCCTGCATAATCTTCTTCAACATCTTTTTCTTTCTTTGAGAGAGATGCTTCAAGATTTATTCGACCTGCGTATTCTGTTTTTCCTTGATTTCGAGTCTCTAACCCTAATTCAAGAGATTTTTTTTTTTTCGATGGTCTAAAAATATCTATTTTTTTCTTTTCAGTGATGTTTTTCTTTTCACTAACATTTTGATTTACATTAAAATTGAAAAAAAGTAATTTGATTGGTATGATCCATGGGTTACTCGTATATGCATTATAAAAGATAAAAAATTTATAGAAGAAAAAAAAATTCCGATTCGCTATGGAACGATTTAGTATTTCTACATTCATTCCCATCCAATCAAAAAAGTGATTGGATGGGTTGATTTCTTGATGAAGCGTAAAATAATAATCGGTATCGATCCAAGCCCCAAAATCCACTTGATTTCTAAGACAAAAATTCAGAATTCTCCAATCAAAATACTTTCTATCCATATTTTTTTCCATATCTAGAATATAATCTTCTACTATATAATTCTTGATAGGAATATCATCCATCATATCACATAATTTGTTTTTAGGCGTGTTGGAATTATAAGAAATCACTTGGTTATTATTTGCTTGGAATGGTGATCTATATCCATAAATATATGAGTCCTTCTTATCTGCATAATTAATAGATTGATATGATAAAAGATCATACTCATATTGTTTTTTTATTTTTTTTTTTGGATTTGTTTCGTATTTTTTATAAAGAATTAATCTCTTTTTTGCATATGAATGACATTTAGTTAAATCTTTATTTTGAGCTACATGACGTTCATTCATTCTATTTCGCCATTTTTGGGGGACCAATCTAGACCATCCACTTTGAGATAAATCGTATTGATAATGACCTTTTAACCAATTTGTCCATTGATTCATTACAGAATTGGGAGGGTTCTTATGTTTTAATTTGGAATGAGATATTCCTTGTACTCTAAAAAAAGAATCCTTTATTTTATTCTTAAGAAAAAGGCGTCTTCCATGATATTCAAAAACAGATCTTAATTTATACTTATCTAAGTTAATAACTTGGGTTTGTGATAATTTGTAAAATACATATGCTTGTGACAAAGAGGATACGTCACAAAAATTCTGTGAATTTATATTACTAATATTACAAATTGATTTTTTCATAGTAGAAATAAAGTGAATTATACTTTGATTTTTTTTATCAACTCTTTCTTTATTATTGTAAATGTATTTATTAATTTTTTTTTTTGTTGATAAAAGAAAAAGTTGTACATTGATCCTAGGAATATTAATAATACATACAAAGATATTTATGTATACCCTTTCCATGAAAAATTGAAAAAAATAATGTGATTTACGGGCTAATCGAACATTTGTTCTTTGTAATATTTGCCAAATATTTTTTTGTAATTCTAATCTTTTATCACCATAAGTTGTTTTCTTAGAACAAATATTTCTCTCTGAAATTAGAAACCCCCTCTTCTTGTTTTTTGTAAATTTTTCTATTTGTTTTATGATTGTCTTTGTTCTATCATTCAGATCTTTTATTTTTTTTTCTGTCAATGAACAATTTGTCCAATTAATAGATTGAATTGGAATGGTTGAGTCATAAATCATTGGATTACTGTTACTGATTGTTAAATTTTTTTTAATTTTATTCAATTCATATATTTTTCTCAATCGAAATAGAAATAAAAGATTTGATGTTAATAGTTTTTTTATTTTTTCTTTTAGAAATAGAATTTTTTTGAAAATACTTTTGATGATCCATTGTGCTGTTTCTTTTGAGATATTTAGAAAAAATTGAGTTCTTTCGTTTAAAACTTTTAGAACTAGAAATAAACTCTTTTTACAATTTTTCATTTTTTTTTTAAGTTCGTTAAAAATGGGATCAAAAAAAGAAAGTCGGTTTCGGGGAGAAGAAGAAAAGGGCAATTCTACTTCCATTCCGAAAATTGTTAAAAAACAAAAATCCATTTTTTTCGCCTTTTGTTTTTTTTTCATTGGATCCTTTTCCTTTTGAGGGGATCGTAGCTTACATCTGTGCCAAGGTTTCAGACGAAAAGGAAAAAGGATCTTTATTTGAATACCCTCGATTAGCCAGTTTTTCGGAAATTCTGTTTCGGATAATGGAACGCCATTATAGGTGCATTTAATATAGATTTCTCTATTCCAATCCTTTAAATCTTCTGACCATTCGGGAAATTGAAATAATAGTATACGGACAATATTTTTAATTATTATCAATGAAGGTAATAGAATATATTTTCTAATAAACGATTGGGTTACTAATAAAAAACCTCTTACTATTTGAGCATATATAATGCTATCCCAGGCTTCCGCTATTTCTATACGGTTTTTTTCCTCGTTTTGCTTTCTTTCTTCTGTATAATCCGAAATTTGTAATTCTATATTTTTCCACATCCAATTTTGAAAAAGAAAAAATATTTGCATTGGCTCGAAAATATCAAAAGAAAAGAAAAAGGGTTTGTCAATTTTGTCCAAAAAAAGAGGTGACTGCGCGCTTGCTTGAAAAAGTTTCCAAGTAACAGTTTTACGTCTTTGAGCGCGTCTAGATCCTTTGATTATGTCTCGTCGAAAATCAGGTTGTTGGGAATAATCTATTAAAACAACTTCATTTTCTTCATCCGAATTCTTAGTATTCTTGGTATCCGTATACGTATCGTCAGTCTCCGAGTTATCAGTAAAAATAACTACACGTTTAGCCTTTCTTGAACGAATCTCATAATCCTCTGTGTCACCATCTTTTTCCAGGTATTCGACCTCGTCAATTAATTTGTATGACCATCGAGGAACTTTTTTACTGCTTTCTTTTATTCCAATACATTTTTTTCTATTTATAATTGTTTTATCGTATCGAATCGGATCAATTAGGATTGCGTCGAATAAAAATTTCATTTTTTTTTTTTTATCTTCGGAATCTTTTTTTTCATGTTCGGGAAATAAAGAAAGTCCTTTAAAATTGAAACTTGAGTCCGATTTTCCAGAAAATTTACTCATCAAGTTAAAAAAAAAAAAATTTTCAGTTGATAAGGATTTTTTATTAAATGGATCCGTTTTCTGTTCAAAGTCGGGATAATTAGTATTAATATTAAGAAGAATCCCATGAATCTTATTTATCCAAATGTCGTTTTTTGTGTCATTTTTCTTTTTGATTGATTCTGAATTTTTTTTTTTGATTTGTCCGCGATAGGCTCCGTTCAGCAAAGGATCATATATTTTAGGTAAGTATTTTTTTTTAGTCTCATCATTACATAATCGAATCCTTTTTTCGAGTACATCCATAGCAATAAATTCCTTATCGAGAGCTTCGGTTCTATTTCTAAATTTATTGCTTAGTTTTTTTCTTTTTTGTTCATTAATAGAACTCCAATGATTATAATAATTATCCAATTCATCATAGGAGAGTTTTTCTGTTATGAAGAGAGACGTCTTTCTTTGCATCATTTCAAGAAAAGTTGATAAACTAGATGGATACGTAAAAGATATTCTTTCTTTTGCATCACTTTGAGATGTATGAAAAAAAAATTGTGACATTTCATTTCTTACAGCATTTTCAAATAGATCATTTTTGATATATCGCAATGGACCATGGAATCGTTTATAATCGAAAAGAATATTTAGAAGCGGTTTTTCCAATTGGAAGATATCTTTTTCCTTTCTTTCATCGATTTTGTGTAAATCCTCCCCTTTCTCTGAAAAAAGAGAAGGCGAAAGATATTTTTCGGTAGATTTCTTTTCTTCTTGTTTAGTTACCTTCGTTTTGGAAGTTCTTTCTACACTTAGTTTATTTTTGTTATCAATTTGAACCCCTTCTTGTTCTTGTTCTTGAATTTCTGACAGTTTATTAATAAAAATAGGCGCCGGTGTTCTGCCTAAATAGTATATACAGGTAATAAATAAAAAAATAATAAAGATTCGATTTCTCAATTCTGACATAATGTACTTATTATTATTAGATCGAATAAGTACATTAGATTTAATAGAATTATTTTGCTGTATCCAGGCTAATACCAATCCAACCCATTTCATGAATAAAATGTGACCAATTAACCAACCAACAAAACTACTTGTTAGAAAAAAAAATTGGTTGTTGCATCGAAACATATAAATGTTGACTAATCGGACTAACATTGAACTTGGTAAAATGAAAAGGTTCAATAACTGAAAAATCAGATTATTCAGGAATATCCTTTGAATGCTAAAATTACGCATTGAATTTTGATTAGTGGATGCATAATTCAAAAAGTGTTTGTGATTATTGCAGAAGAAATG
>Ga0153962_1000231_pt1 | contig 12239 bp, 13 predicted proteins | sample TSFL046MetaG_FD_106657 | JGI IMG/M metagenome (GOLD analysis project Ga0153962, IMG submission 106657) | Attine ant fungus gardens microbial communities from Florida, USA - TSFL046 MetaG | ecosystem: Host-associated > Fungi > Mycelium > Unclassified | place: USA: Florida, Withalacochee...
AAAAGAAAATGATTGATAGCAAGGATTGCTTAGTTAACACTGTTAAACAAACACTTCCCGACAAAATGTTATTTAAAAATGAGTATATCTACTGTAAACCAATAGGGTTTTTAGTAGATAAATTATATGAAAAAGATGGTAGCTTTAGTAAATTTAAGTCATTAAGAAGAACGGAAGAAAAATAAAATCAACAATAACCTTTTAAGGGCCTTGATGGTCCTTTATTCTTATTATTTAGGCTTTTGATTTTTTATGAAGATTTGATTTATTTGCTTAATTACCTAATAACCAGAAGCTCGGTAAAACATGTTGTGTAACGAGGCGATAGCATTTCGCGCTTCATCTGCCATACATTATCTGTTCCCTGTCCAGCAAACCACACCTTACCCAGCCCCGAACGGTTTATCTGATCTACAGCAGACATCAGAGCATCCGCGTTTGCGCGCGGCAGCTGCTGACTGAACATGTCCAGCTGTGCGACACCTGACTGGTAAAAGTCCCCCAACGTGACGCCCGCTTTTGCGTACCGGTAACCGTCGCGCCATATTGCGTTGAGAGCCCGCAATGCCAGGCCGATAATGTCGCGGGTGTCACTTGTTGGATATTCACACGTCATAGCGGTAGAGTTTGCATACTGTGGTTCGTTCCCGTATCGCCCTGTATTGACTGACACGCTGACGTGCTGACACTTTGAGCCCTGTTCTCTGAGCTTTTCACTGGCACGCGTTGCATACGTTACGACGGCCTGCTGCAGATCTTCGATACTGGTGACACGCTGTCCGAAACTGCGGCTCACAACAATCTGCTGCTTTGGCGGCGAGGCATCTTCAAGAGCCAGACAGGATTCACCGTTAAGTTCGCGAACCGTACGCTCAACTATCACATCGAAGCTTTTCCGAATCATGCTGATATTACTGTCAGCCAGCTGGAGGGCTGTACTAATCCCCATCGTATGCAAACGCTTACTCAGCCTGCCACCGATCCCCCAGATGTCATCGACGCTTACCAGTGCGAGTAATTTTCTCTGGCGCTCCGGGCTGGTTAAATCGACGATACCGCCTATACGTGTCCATTTTTTAGCAGCAAAATTAGCGAGCTTAGCCAGTGTCTTTGAGGGGCCAAAACCAACGCCGATCGTTAGTCCAATCTCTTTCTTAACCCGATTCCGCATCTGCAGGCCAAAGTCTTCCAGTGGCATATACGAAGAAATGCCACTGACATCCAGAAAGCTTTCATCTATCGAGTAAATTTCCTGGCCTGGTGCCATTTCACCCAGGATTGCCATCATTCTGGCGGACATGTCGCCATATAGGGCGTAGTTAGAGCTGAAGATATGAACGCTATTCTCCCGAAAGTAGCGCTCATTTTTAAACAGCGGGGCGCCCATCTTGATACCCATTCGCTTGGCTTCTGCAGAACGCGCAATCACGCAGCCATCATTATTTGACACTACGCATATAGGTTTACCTCGCAAATCGGATCGAAACACCGTTTCGCAGGACGCATAGAAATTATTGGCATCGGCCAGTGCGAACATTTTTAAACTCCGGCTGATCTCGCTCATTACAGCTTATACACCCCATAGCTTATCCGGATCTTTCACCTGGCGGATGATTGAATCCCAGTCCTGCGACATCGGTAAGTACATAGGCTACAACGCCCCAGACAGGCAGTTCCTGGCTTTCATCGAGCAGAGTAATGGTATCATCACCTCTCAGCTCTTGCAGCGCCGGTACGGGGTTTATAAGAAGCCTGCGAAGCACTAGCTCGCCTTCAACTTCAGCCACAATGATGTGTCGATGTTGAGGAGTGATCGCGCGATCGATGGCCAGAACTGAGCCCTGCATAATTCCTGCTTCAGGGTAACTACTATCGCTACGAACAAGAAACGTAGAATGAGGAGACAGTGTGACCAGATCGCCCAGACTGAGCCGCTGTTCTGCAAAGTTTTGTGCAGGGTTCTGAAAAGCCATTTCAGCTCCAATATCCTTAAAATTAATAGAGTTAGAAAATTTTTATCCACATATCCAGTAGATAGATCAATTCTTTTAGATCATATAGAGATCAAGTAAAGATCAATAAAGATCACCGGCTCCGTAACCTGATGAAAGGTAAATAAAAAATAACACTTCAGGCGGTCACTTTCATAAGTATAGCGGTTACTTTCATAATAAAAGCGTTTACTTTCATAAATTAGGCGGTTACTTTCATAACCTAAAGGCGGTTACTTTCATAAATCTGGATATTATTTGCTCACTCGGTGTGGATAAATGGAAAAAACTCAGGAAAACAGCGATATAGAGAGCCCTTTTTGCATCATTAAAAAAGAGTCAAACACAAGCTATGAACTAACGCCAAACAGCAACAAGTCCGTTCAGCCTGTCGCTCTACTTCGCCTTAGCGTCTTCACACCTGTCGCACCCAAAGAAAAGGGTAAACGCGACTTCCTGATTGATGCTTCTGAAGAACTATCCAGTCTGGAAGTGGCAAGGCAGGAAGGTTACACCGACATTAAAATTCAGGGGGCAAAACTAAGCATGTCTACTGATTTTAAAACATGGATCGGTGTGATTTCTGCCTTTTCCAAGTACGGTTATAGCAGCGAGAAAATCACGCTGCCGTTCTCTGAGTTTGCCCGAATGTGTGGCCTTAAACCTACTGATATTAACGGAAGGGCCCGCGCACGATTACACGATTCACTTTTTAATCTCTCAAGTGTAACCCTCTCTTTTCGTGGAAAAAACACTAAAAAATCGTTGGTGACTCACTTGGTTCAGCGAGCAGTGCTTAATCATGAAACAGACCAGGTTGAAATCGTTGGCGACAGTAGTTTGTGGGAGCTTTATCGCTACGATCATAAAGTTTTGCTCGGTCTTAAAGCTCTTTCAGAGCTGTCCCGCAAAGAAGCGGCACAGTCCCTGTATGTGTATCTGGAAAGTATGCCGGCCGGGCCCCTGTATATCTCGATGAAGCGCTTTCGTGAACGTCTCGCGCTTGAATCGCAGATTAAAGACCAGAACGCCATTATTCGACGTGCACTGGCTGACCTGGTAAGAATCGGCTATCTCGACTTTACCGAGTACAAAAAAGGCAGGGAAATCATGTTTGTCATTAACAGTCGTTCGTCAAAGCTTCAGGCAATTGGACGTGCAGCCCAAAAATAGCGGTTACTTTCATAATAACGTTTAGGGCGGTCACTTTCATAAAGACTGCTGTGAAGGGTAGGGTACATTCATAAGACATCCTCGCAGAGCAGGGCACTTTCATAAATCAATGCCTGTAAGGTGGGGTGCTTTCATAAGACAGGCTCTACGGGCCGCAGAGGGCTTCTCAAAAACCGCGCAAAAGGTGTTTCTGAAGCGAAATTTTATGAAAGTGACCGCTTTTGGGGTCTACCTTATGAAAGTAACCGCTGCGCTAGGATGAAAGTGGGGGCATCTTATGAAAGTAACCGCCTCTATGAAACGGACAGCTTAGTGAAGATGTTTATGGCCCTCCCCAGCTCAGGGTGTGAATCAACATAACTTGCATGGAGTGTTTAGTCGGAATGGAAACAGCTCAAATATACGTAACAGGTAGTGGTAACCCGCACACCCGACTTGGCTTCGCGCGCGTACTGATTGAACGGGGTTCCCGGAAAACGCCGTTTATCTTTAACTATGAAGACACGACCTATAAGCGCAGCCAGATTCAGGGCATGATCGATGCTGTACTACAGCTTGATTGTCCGCATCATGTAGTTTTCATCAGCGCCTCACCACTGGCACTGGAAAAGGCTGAAAATGGCGAGGGACCTAACCGGGATCTTATCTACGAACTGTACCGCGTTCTGGCTACTAAAGGCTGTTCGTATGCTTTTGATTTTCGAGTGGGAAAGGGGAAAGAGATAAATAAATTTTTGTCTGAGTACAACGCCTGAACTGAATGCTTTAGGCTCCCAATTCTTTGTTATGTATTGAAATACTCCGATTGCCATGAAAGAGAACAAGGTATAATCGCACAACCTTTTATAGCCAGAATTATACAATCATAATGATTGAAATTACTGCACAATCGGCTCCACCTTATGACCTCAAACACATAGCCAGACTGGCTTTGGCCATGTACGAACATGGTGCTTTTTTCTCCATTCACCGCAATCTTACGATGACGTTCTGCAGTGACTATAACGGCGGCGGAAATCAGTACCTTGATATCCAAAAAAAAGACGTTGGACCGTTACCTGAAAGTCTTATCAAAGTATATTTTACACCTACCTATAGTGCGGATGATTTTCTGTACGAAGCTGACCTCTTCACGGATCAAAGCAGGGACTATTTACCAGTTTTAAATAGAGGCAAACGCCTGTTTACAGCAGAAGTGGCTCTGCTTGATATTGAATGGCACAGTGATGAAATTCAACAGTGGCGATCGGATGTCGAAAGGCTGAGGATAACATCCGACACCTTAAGTTATTGGACAGAAAACAATTTGGATATGCGCATTAGTTGCGCCTCCCATTCATGTCGTCCTTCCTCGCGCCTCGCTTTAAGTAAACTCAGAGAGTATGTTTCAACAGGAATGACTCTAGAAGATCTGAAAGCTCGGCTTACATGCACAAGATGTGGTAAGCGTGGAGCCCGCGTTTCGGTGTTTAAATGATTTTTTGATTCAGTCCCAAAGCGTTGCTGTGGCTAAAGGATACGCGCTGAACGTAAGGTCCCCGTTAGCTGCCAGCTGACATCGCTGGCAAGCTCTAGGGAAACGCGACGCTTTTACTTTTGGTGAACTAAAAGTAATACTCTATTAAGTAATGCGTCAGTTTCCTTTTTCCTGTTTAGGTGACTGAAGAAGATTACTTAATTTTTTCCAAATATATTCATCTGAATTGAATGCTCTTACAGGAATGGCATGATATTTAATGCAGGGCCAAACCGTATATCCATTATCCAGCTCATTAAATAATTTATTTTGTAAAACCCAACCGCTAAATGGAATTCCTTTATTAATAAGATGTTCACAAAATTCATTTAATAAACGGAAACCTTCATCGCCTTCTGCAGCAAATCTTCCAGTACGAAAATAAAACCACTCATCGTTTTTTTTCGATTCTAAGACAAAGGCCACTTGGTTATAGGCTGTGCTTGCTTCAGCTTCGATAATGAACTTAATCTGTGGGTATGAAACATTATCCAAAAAGTCATAAGCTTTTAGAGGATCAAAAGTTTTGAACAAACTCTTATTTACATTTGGCATTATTTCTCCTTACTTTTAAAAGAAAGCTTTTAGTTTATTATCATCATATACCAGTTGTGAGTTAATTTCTGAGTATGCCTTATGAGGAACTCGTCATCAAACCCCTCATCTGAGTATAGCGTAACTGGGTTTATTACTCATTTTGTGTATCCGAAGTTACAATAAAGCACATACGCAGCCCTATCAGGGCTAGCCGCTAAGAGTTTCACACAGCCAAAGCTTACAGCGGAACTTATTATTCACGTATATTGACAGTCTAGGGTCAGTTCAGGCGAGCAATGTATAGCCTGTACTTTGAGTGCCGCTCAGCGGCATGAAGGCGCCAGCTGGAGCCACATAACATTCTGCAGTCAAACGGCGCCGGTAGCGCGGTGCAGCCGCTACCAAGAAGGGTAAGACGCTGCACTGAACAAATATATTCAGTTAAGCGTACAGCGATCCAGGACTATTCAACAACATTTACACAGGCCCTTTCTGAGGTTCGAGGCATTAGAATCGTGGTAAAGCATTTCAAATTATTGATGAATTCATGCTTGCAATGGATACTTATTTTTTTAAGATAGCATCCTAAAAGATTGAAAAGGATATTCTATGAAAGGTTTTTTAATTGCATCCCTTAGTAGCTTGCTTTTAGTAGGGTGTGTGCAAAAGAGCGATCCCCCGACGCCCCTTTATCAGGACGCAACCGACGAAACAGCTAAACTGCGCGTTATTGGGTTCACAGATTACACGACTCTACATCAGATAAAATCGTGTACAGATTCACCTGATTTGGGTTATTTACGCCCCAGAGAGAATGAGAATAGCAATCCTCCTCGCATAGTGGATAAAGGATTCAAAAAGGCTTTTCCAGCCCCTGCCAATGTGCCTCTGGACTATCAGGAACGCTACATCCCTACTCAGGGATGGCTTGATATTAGGTCAGCGTTATTCGCCAGTGATGGGGGGATCTGTACATTACAGACGCACTGGTTTAAGCCTGAAAAAGATGCACTGTACGAAATTCGTAACCGTTTGAATAAAGAAGGTAATATTTGTTCTATGGAGTTTGTTAAAGTAGACCAGACTACAGGAAGCACAGAAAGGGTCAAAACTCATACAAAGGTTTCCGAATTTCTACCCTGCCAAACATTATCTCATTAGCAACCATACAAGCATATCTTTTAAAAGCCCGGTACGCCGGGCATTACGGGTCAAAGTGGGCCGCAAGAGGCTTGTAACTTCAATCATGATGGCTGCGTGTTTCCAGGCTACCAGCAACTGGTGACGCCGCGATCATCCTTGCGGCAAGTTGTATAAGTGCCGTCTGCGTGCCTCGTCGTTATATAGCCGCGATCGTCTACCCTGGTCACGTCGCCGTTACTACCGTATGTCACTCCATCAATGGTATGCCAGTCATTGCCTTTGTTGTCGCTAACTTTGCCGTTTGAGTCGCGGCGGTAAATAGTGCCGTCGCTGCTGGTCGTGACACCACGGTCGTCAGTTCGATAGTCGATGCCGTTGTCGCAGCTTGTTTTCCCGTAGGAATCCGTGCGGCAGGTAGTCATACTGTTGGCAGCTGTTGGAATCGAAGTAACAATCAGAATGAACAAAGTGCGTTTAAGGGTGCACTCGAGAAATCTATTAATCACTGTGATGCCTTTTCGGTTAATGACATTTAGATAAGTTAACCGTTGTGCCCGGAAACTGAGCAGATAATTGCCGCAACTTACGTTAACTGAGCAGCTTATGATCTGTAATGTTGCCTATACCATTTTCCCTGTGTTGGCAGAGTCTTATTAATTTTTACCAGCCGCTTTCGGCCGAAGTAGAAAATTACACAGCCAATTAAAAATGTAATCAATGCAGGTAAAATTTTCCCATGATTAGCATCCCCTACTATTGGACTAATCAAAATCAGGGTAAGACCTGTGAGCATAGGTATTGCCGGTCTGCATCCAGAAACTTTTTCTTCTCTGTAAAAAGCGTGACACCCCGTGCACACCGTATACCCTTCAGGTACGTTAGTACCACAAAACGGACAATTCATATAACGTCTCCTTTTCGTTAAGTTATTGATATCGTCAATATCGCCTGATCCTTGATAATCACTTTCCAGTTTTTCGTCATTTCAATAAGGCAGCAGTTTCTATGCTGTATTAGCAAGGCTGAGAACGACGCAGGTAGCCAGTTGGCAAACTCTTGTCAGTGTGCAACGTAATGCTTTAGACATCATCACAGGATTTGTCCTCAAACATAGGCGGAAAGAGAACCAGTAAGCATTTAGTCTCTGTATGCCGCGCAGCGGCATGAAGGCGCCAGCTGGTGCCGTATATCACCCTGCAGCCGAACGGCGCCGGTAGCGCGGCGCAGCCGCTTCCTGACGCATATATCGCGCAAATCCAACCACACCCTGCCAGACGCCTTTGAAGCAGCGGCCTTTCAGGCGCACAAAACCCAGACGGTCGAAGACGAGAGAAAGAACCCGCGGCCCTACTCACAGCGACACCGGATCGATTAGTTACAGCACCCATTTATCAGCCACTGCAGTTCCGACCCTTCGGGTCGGGCAGCCGGGGCTGGTCAGTGGGGGCAACCGGGCTTCAGGTCCGGCGCTGGGGCTTTGCCGGAGAGGGGTGCGGGGTTTCAGATTCGGCTCGGGCGGGGTTAAATGAAACACTAATGAATGATGTAACTAATTATTCTTGCCCGCCGCCTGCCGGCGGGAGCTACTTCAGGTTCTGAGCGGCGCGGCCGCTGCAAGCGAAGGCATTAAATTTATCCTCGCCAGATGCCTGCATGAAAACCTTATTTATTACTTTGAATATTCTTTCTGACGTAAGTCAGGACTGTATTGCGCGTAGCGCTGACTGTAATTGCAGGTAATTTTCTGATGTTGATTGCGGGTAACTGTGGGTAAAAAAGGCCGCAGTGATTTTGCAGCCACGGTTCACTAGTTTTCGTAAGAAATACCGGCATAAAAGGGGGCATTCAGCGCCCGGCACAAACAACTTCACCGCCAGTCAAGGCGGTTAAAAATCAGCAGGTATGTCAGTGGACTATATCGGGTACTTCAGGCAGCACGGGCTCATAGTCGAGCCCCAGCTCCAGCTGGCGCAGACATTTCCAGACCAGGCGGTCGAAGTCTTCCGGGGGAAGTGTTTTCCACTCGTGGACCGGCCGCGCGCGCAGCAGTTTGGCCATCGCGTTACGCCTGTCATCAAGCGACAGTTTACTCAGCCGCTTGCGCCGCTTCTGCCTGGACGCTTTATCACGACGACTAATCAGCGTGGCCATGCGCATATTTTCATACCAGCGCTGGCGCGCGGCGCGAACTGAGGCGTGCGTGCCCGGTTCGATGATGCCGTCGGCCTCTGCAGCAAGACGTTCGTTGCGCTCAGCCAGAAATTTGTCCATATCGATGCCGCACAGCTGCCAGAACTGGTCGGTCAATACAATATGACGCGGCATGCAGTAACCGGTTACGGGGTCCATTTCCAGATCAGGTCGTTCAATAAGGCCGTAGCGTTCCCATTCTTCAAACAGGCGAGACAACCTGCTGGGCTCTACGCGCGTTTCCGCAATGACGTTGCCATTTTCGTCTTTCGGGCTCAGTTCATCGGCCAGCTTGCTGCCATTAAAGGTGACAACAGAGGTGGCAAGATCCGCACGCTGGACACATAGCGGCCACATGGCGTCATACAGCGCCTGTTTTTCGGGACGAAAGTCACGTTTGCGGCCTGCGACGTCGCGCAGCTGCACAAAGTAGGGGTGACGAGACATGCGCTGACGCAGCGTCATTTTTCCTGTGCGCTTGTCCTTATTTACAAGGCGACTCATGGCATGCCCCATCTGGCCCGGCAGGCGGCGATAGCCCTTCGGCGCGAACCACTCAGGATTAGAGCATTTACAGGCTGTCGAATGATCGCCTCGATGACGACTGTCAGACCGAATAGCCTGTTGAGATGAGATGAGCTTAACCACCCCGCCCTGCGCTTAAATTGCACGGCAGGAATACGCACAGAACGAATTGTCTTTTTCCGGGCATAAATCTATACTCCCCGCATAGGGCAATCGTTCTATGCGGTTCTCTAGGGCCCCGGTAATCTTACTCGCGTCGCCAAACTCGAAAGATTATCGGGGTTTTTTCTTTTCTGATTTGGTTTTACCGCCTCAGTTCCTTGCCACCTTGCGGCGTGGCCAGCCATAAATTCTCAACTATTCATAATCTATCACCTGATGAAGCATTCAGCAATAAAGTGAACCCTTCACGGCCTATTTTATGCGCCCGATTTCGTTCTCGATAAGACGTTCAAGAACCTCAGCCTGCGTCAGGCCATCTGCCTCGCAGAGCTTTATCAGCGCCTGTTTAACCTCAGTTCTGATAAAGACTTTTATCTCTTTATGTGTTTCCCGTTTTCTAGCCTGGTAAGCTTTTGCTCGCTCATTGTCAGGTGTGGGATTCTGCCGGCTGCGGGTGCGTTTCTTTTCGGGAGCTGATGTTACTGAATCACGAGGGCTCATGCTCGTACCCTGCTACAAAATAAGACTTTCCGCAGCATAGCATAAGCCAAATCAGTAATATGCCTTAATTGTGATACTACACAGCCGCTCGCGAACGGGCTGTTCCGGCGTTACAAACGTCTGGAACGGTGTGTCATTAAAGTAGCCTGTACGGCGTACCTGCATCCCAGCGGGACTGCCAGTGCTGAAGGTTGCGATCGGCAAACTCCGGCATATCTCCAATGACCAGCGCGTTTTCGCTGTTGCGCCGGCCGCCGGCGCGGGTGTAGTTAAAGCTGCCGGTTTCGACTGTGCGTCCTTCAGTCACGATAAATTTGTCATGCAAGACTGCGTATTGCCCGTTAAGGCGAACCGGGATGTCGCGCGCGGCGAGCAGGTTAATAGCGGACTCGCTATTGCGGTCCAGATTTATCTATTCATCGAGCACCACGCGCACGTCAACGCCGCGCGCTTTTGCCCTGATCAGGGCAAAGGCCACATCAGGTGGCATAAAACTGTAACGGGTAAGCCTGATTTCGGCCCGTGCATGAGCGATGACGTCGAGTACCAACGCTTCTGCGCTACCTTCTGGGGAAAAAACCGACGCTGACGCCGGGCGCGGCACCGGCATGGCCTGCAGGCCAAAGCAGCGCCAGGCTGCTCAGAAGAGGGCCCGCTTAGAAAATGGAAAACATCCTTCGCTAAGCCTGTTTCTTAAGCAGGTATAACGAGCAGCGTTGAGCGAGGAGTGGATGTAAAAAATTCTTCTGGTCCCCGGCATGCAGGTCGTCAGCCCGACTAAGCTAACCGGTAAGCCTCACTAAATCCTAGGACGTCACGTTCCGGGATAGACGGCTAAGGCCAGAAGACCAATGGAAAACTAATACCACTTTGTTATTTTGTGGCCTTTTTCCATTGGTGCATCTGTAATCCAGAATGGTGTTAATTTAACATTTACTCCAAAACCTTAAAGATCCGGGCTAAATTACGTTGTTCCTATCAACTTCAAGGTCGAGCTTCGGCAGTAATGTTGCCGGTATAGTGAATGTTTCACTTTTAAGTGAGGCCATGGGCCGGGCACAGTAATCAGCAACGTAAAAGGCGCTGGCCCGATGATTGCCTGAGACTCCTTTACCACCAAAGGTGGCAGGTCAGATTGTTAAGTACTGGCGTCAACTTCGAGCGAGGAGCAGAGTCTGGGAACCACTGTACCGGTACAAAACGCACCTGTTTGTTTTTTAAACGTTATCAACGGGAACACAGATGATTAGCCTGAGGAGCAATTTTCTCTTTCAGACATCCTATAAATTTAGTGCTGAATAAAATATGATTAAACCATCATAAAGGCTGACATTTGAGCACTTCTCGGATTGGGCAGCCACCAGCGTTTTAGACAATAGGAACTGGTCACACATGGCATGGGGAAAGATTTCAGTTACCAATAAGGATGCATCGCCTCATACTTACCGAGTGAATGAGCCTGAAGACTTGCCGTCCTGGATAAACGCTGTAGCAGCAGAATATGTTGCCCTTAGGACGGAATGCCTTGTTTCGATCAGTTCACCACTAGAAATCGCAGGCGTTGGAATTGTAAACATTGAAAGCATACAAAGGCGGCTTCAGCAAGCTTGTGTTCCTGAGAGTGACTTACACAGGAATCAGTTTTCTATCACACGCTCAGATTTGAGTGAGGTGGCCGCTTATATGACTTTAGAAAAAGATTACAGTACTGAAATAGGTTTCAAGCTAACCCGCGATCGCGAGCTCATTACCCTTCCTGGCCGCGGGATTGATGCTATTGGTATTGAAAAAGGCGACAAACTTGTAGTCGTATTGACTGAAGTTAAATTTTCAGATGAAAACAGCGCTCCAAAACCACCCGGAGTCGTTGATCGAAAAAAAGATAGTATGCGTAATCAGCATAAGGCACATTTGAAAGAGCGCGAAGAAACAACAAAAAAACTCTTTGAATGTGCCAGAAAAGCAAAAGATGAAGAGTTAAGAAATCAGTACCTAAGGGCAGCATTTTACCTTGATGATGAACGATGGGATCTTATGGAAGTGGTCAGCTGCTGTGTTCTTGTGCGGCCTAAAGAACGCTACAGCGATGGTGACTTCGGGAGTTTCATTAACAGCCCCAATGACTTCAAGCCTGCAAATGTTCGATTCATTGTAATTTCCTTACCAGACAATCTTGATAACATAATGAAATCATGGTCAGAAAGGGTCGAAGAGATGAGGCTATCTCAATGACTTCTTCACTTGCATCTACCATTGATGAGCTCTCGCTCGTAGAGACTGCCGCGTCTGCCAGAGAGACAGCTCTTGCAAATGAGCTGTCTATTGAGCATATCAAACCTGTAAAAGGCACTGAACGGCGCCGTTTACCGAGACTGGCATTTCTGTTTGAAAGCCAGGGACTGGCTGAGTATCGCCACAACACAGTTGAATTTCGAAGCGATTTTTACTCTGCAATGGCATGCTGGTGCGCAATAGCCTCTGAGCTTAATGCACCAGATACA
>Ga0153962_1000233_pt1 | contig 12220 bp, 20 predicted proteins | sample TSFL046MetaG_FD_106657 | JGI IMG/M metagenome (GOLD analysis project Ga0153962, IMG submission 106657) | Attine ant fungus gardens microbial communities from Florida, USA - TSFL046 MetaG | ecosystem: Host-associated > Fungi > Mycelium > Unclassified | place: USA: Florida, Withalacochee...
ACTATCTAGTGTAGTATATATACTAGCAAGTGTGTATAGATATATCCCCACTTGAATCTCAAACTAGCTTCTGGGACTCTCCATCAGCTTAAGGGTGATCGCCTCTGAGTGGTTCCCTAACAACAAGTGTCCAGGGATCTGTGTATCCTGCGTCAGAGACCAGGGCTTGGAAGTTGTCTAGATAATCGTCCACCATCTGACCTCCTTGGTGGTAGGAGGCTCCTTCCAGAGCATTGATTGCATCCGCTTCCGCGTTGACAGGGAAGAAGTGGATCCGGAACTGTTGTTCAAAGTCCCCCCAGGTTTGGATGGGGAAGACACCGGTGTCTGCTTCCTAATAGAACACGTTCTCGGACTACTTGGCGGCGTGACCACCTTTGAAAAACGTGAAGGCCCAGAGGATTTTCTCCTGTTCGTCATGGAATTGCTCCAGGGCTAGGCGGATATAGAGAGAGCAGGAGTTCAAAAATGCACGGCCATTGTGACGTTCTCTGCTGAAGTCTGGAGGACAGGAGAGCTTGGGACATGTTCATCTCGCCATTGGAGCGGGGGGGCGGAGACACCAGAGGAGATGGTATAGGTAGAGGAGGTGTGTTTGCTATAGGCGGAGGAGGAGGATTAGCTACTAGCTGTGTAAGCTGCTGTAGCTGCGCGGTCAAGGTTGCGAGTGTGGTGTTGATGTTGTTTTCAGAGACGTTTTACCTCTCCGTTAGCTCGTGGAGATGGTGCTGCAGGTACCCTAAGGTGTCGGCTACGCCTTGGGGAGTGTCCGGAGGCAACGATATCTGGAGAGCGGAATTCCCAGAGAGTTGGGTATGACAGGGGAGGGCGACCTATTTGGTGGCTGTCCACTGGGATAGTCCAAGGCTCCGTTTTAAGGATCCTAATCTACTGTAAGAGCAACTGGGCACAAGACTCCAGGAGAATCCTCAGAGATTAGGATGAGGCTCCTGAAGGGATGTTCTACACTATATACTGGTTTTGCATTCAGGGTCTCTGTGATAGGAGCTAAACTAGTGTGTTTAAGTATCATTAGTAAACAGGCTAGGGTAGTTCCAGAGTGTTGTCATGCCGTTTAGGGGTAGAGATAGAGGTGTCCTCTTACAAGACCAGACTATCTCAAAGAATATGGCTATTGCTCTTTCAGCAATACTGTTCTACTCTGGGGTATAAGGGATTGTCATTTTGTGCACAATACTATTGCAACAACAAAATTCAGCTATGGTCTGATTGATAAATTCAGAACCATTATCGCTGCAGAGACGACAAACTTTCTGTCCAGACTATCTCTCAAGTACTATCAAAACATCACAGACAGTAGTACTGGTTTTGTCTTTATTGCATAAGAGCCTTTCGACTGGGTAGCAACAGCTAACCTCAATGATAACCAGAGCATATAAGAAACCATCCCAGGTAGAGACCAACATGGGACCAGTTAAATCCATGATAACAAGCTCCATTTTGAAGTACTTGCTTTGACTGACTTTAGGAAAGGAAAAGCGATGGGATTTTTCATTTGCACAACTGCTGCACCAGTAATCAAAATCTTGAGGTGCCATAATATTTAGTCCCTTAACCATTTGCTGATGAAGCATAGTGTTGATAGTCTGGGAGCTCAAATGCTCTAGTCGATGGTGCCAGAAATACATACTCAGAAGGCTACTGGTCAGGTAAGCCATTCTACTCTTAAGGGGAGCACACTAAACATAGTATAGCATTCTAGTGAACCTAGTAAGGGAAGCTTGAAACAATTCTTCACCTTCTCTAGAGAGTATAAGATCATTATCTGAGCTCTTCATAGAAACTCCTTGACAGTAGAGGGTACTAAGACTAATTATATTCACACCAAGGTAAGGGATATGCAGGACTTCATAGAGGGTGATGTTGAAATGACCATTAGGGAGTACATGTTAGGGAATCACTCAGAGGCGATCACCCTTAAGCTAATGAATAGTCCCAGAAGCTAGTGTGAGATTCAAGTGGGGTATATTTATATACACTTGCTGATATATATACTATAACAGATAGTCAGGCACACAGGTACCAGGTACCAATCTATAATTGCATATTGTTCTAAATATAGAATAGAAGGCACCATACCACATAATACAGACAGGGGAAGCCAGGAACAATGGAAATGCAATACACAAACTGTCAACAAGCCACAGATAGATTCAGGCCCTTAGAACTTACTAAGCAATGCTCTAGATATTGTCCCCTTACAGTACAGTGCTAAAGTGGACAGATCCTTGACCAGCAACAGGAACACAATTATGTTCTCTTACAGTTATAAACTCATCAATAGAATTTGCATATGTTAAGAAGTGTTGTTTGTTGGTAAACATGTAAGCCATGGCGCTACAGTCAAGGAGTATTCCAGTGGAAGGGAATGAATTATAAGTCACCATCAACATCTTGCTCACTTCCCATTCACCCAGAGATTGTAAATGATCAATAGCTATATTTGCAGAACCCCTAAATTGGTGAGTTTCTCCCTTGCTGCCTTCGTTGTTTGACTTGTTGGTAGGGCATTCAGATGCCCAATGGCTCTCTTGATTGCAGATGTAGCACTTAGTGTCCATAGAATGGCCTCTTGATCGCCTTGATCTATTACTAGGTCTACCTCTTCTTTTTCCTCTTCTCCTAGAATAACTCAAAGACAGTGCTGACTTGGCCAACAGAAGCATTTGATTAGATTTTGATTTCTTCTCATTTTTGTTAGCTTGACAATTGTATTTGGGATGATCATGAACAGATATGAGTTCAGCACTGAGGAGATCAAGGGTAATGTAAGGGCATAGTTGGACGTCTGCACCAGAACGTACTCGAACTTATAGTAAGGGAGTCGTCTTAAGTAGAAGCAATGTGTAGCCCAGGAGCTTCAACTAATATTGAGGTGAGTATTCTACTACACCGTCACTACCTATTTATACTAGGCTAGCCGGTCCGTGCACCAGTCGCTATGGTCACGTGCATCTGGATATCGGTAACTACACTACTGGTTACAGTCGCACAGTACTATTATAGGAGACCTGAACCAAAGGGAAGGGAGACTATACCTGCAGACTTCCACAGATGATCAGGAACGCTAGTTCACGTGAACCCTACCGTGTGATCTAAGCAGGCGTAGGATGTCCCCTTACAGGTAAGTACTTTCTCTTTATCAAGAAGGTTTTGTTTAACAATATCCCAGATATTTGAGCATGGTAAGAAATAGAGAATAGCGTAAACAACAAGAATATCATCTAACTTAAGTCCAGCTTCAGTGATATAATGCTTCAAGTTCAAGAAGAAGCTAATATGGTCTGACATAGAGGTACGTTCGTCCTACTTTTTAAAATATAGCTCCTGAAAATAATAGTGGACATTTGTATCTTGTCATTGTATAACGTGGAGCTGACACAGCTTGTCCCACATCTCCTTTGAAGTAGTAGCTGTCTGAATGTGTTTATATTGTCCGAATTCAATTGCTCTACACATCAAGCCCATGGCAGCAAGATCAGATTCTGTAAGGGCAACTGGGGCATAAAACTCCAAGAGAATCCTCAGTTGATATTAAGTTGTGATTATGATATAACTCACCTCCAGGAGAATCCTCAGAGATTAGGATGAGGCTCCTGAAGGGATCTTCTACACTATATACTAGGTTTAGGTTGTTCCAGAGTGTCGCTGTGCAGTTTAGGAGTGGAAATAGGGGTGTCCTCTTACAGATTCTAACTACTGTATATGTTCATTTTGTAAGTAGACCCATGCTTGGTGCTCAGCAGAAGTGACAGGAACAGGTAGTTTGGTGGTAGCATCAACAGAAGGACTGGAAGGAGGTTTTAGAGGGGAAGGTCGCTGACTATCAACAATGAGCCAGAGGAGTCTCATTTATAAGACTGACATCATGTTGTCCAACCAGGTGTAATAATTGTTCCCATTCAACTTGGGAAAGTTCAGCATCAAGGATATGTCACTTCCAGGTACCATAACCTGAAGGAGAATATATTTGTATATTTGTGCAGTGTATCACTCAAGATGCTGAGATTCAGAGACAAAGACTAAGTATATTGAGGAAGTGAGAAAATAGGATGCGCACCTGAGATTCAGAGACAAAGACTGAATCTCAGAGATGTTGAGTTCAGAGGATGTAGGACAAAAGTAGAAACTCATTACAAATGCGCAACGAGTCTCTTCTCAACCACTTGTATTTATACCTATCTACTATCACAACATGACACATAAAACAGTCAGTAACTAAGAGATGAAACAAATCTATTTTTAGTGTGATGCTCAATATTCTAACAAGAGATACAAAGTAACTACCTAAATACCAGATTGTAAGTATACACATATTTATCATAGAATGTAAAAACTCCAACACAGTGGAGTACTCATAGCTAGAAGAGATCAAAAATGAGTAAGCAGACAATTGAGAAAATTTTCAGGGGACATAGCAGATTGTAAGAGGACTAGAGCAGCCTAGTGCCGACTTAGCTGTTAGTGAGGAAGTCACTTAGATAGAACATTGAATAGCCCAGGAGTTCCAATCAATGTTAGGATAAGGTATTCTACCATACACTACTAGCTATATATACTAGACTAGCCTGGTCTGTGCTCCAGTTGCTAAGGGAACCCAGATCAGGACACTAATAACTACCATACCTAATAAGGCTATTGAAGAGGCTTCAGGTGACGCTATACTATGGTGTGATGGTAATCTCTATTTTTACTTTCCTCCTCCATATTTCCGTCTCTTCTACATTCCATTGTTAACACAACTATATAGTTTCACTTCTTCTACTATATAGTTTTTATATGCCACTCATGCCGAGGACCTTTATCTACAACCACCATAAATTTTTACCTCAGTGAACAACTGTAATCTCATTGTTACTGAGTTTACTTTCTTTAGGTTATGGGCCTTGGTCTGTAAATCTACATCAACAAAGAAACATATACTGTGAACCACCACTTACCTGCAAATATGTCTAACATTGGTGGTACTGTCCCACCTATCTTTGGAGACACATCCAAGTTCAATGGAATGAACTAGATTACCTGAAGGAGCAACATTCAGATTGCAGCTGATTTTAAAAGTGTCACAGGATACCTCGATAGATCGATTCCGAGACCATCTTTACAACTACAACAAAGCCCTTCTACTTCTCCTAGTATACCTTCCAGCTTACCTTTACTAGTAGTACTTCAGATATCCCTGACTTCATCGATCTCTATCGAGATACCCTGGGACTCACTTAACCCTACCCCCTCAGAATGGAAAGTTTGCAATGCTTGGGCTATGGGTTTGTTGATCTACAATACAACTGACCCACTCAGACTCGGAATAAATATTAACAGAACAGCAGCTGAAGCCTGGAAATCATACCTCAACATCTATAACATGCCATCTGAGGTTGCTTTAGCCAATGCAGAACAAGAACTTCGAAATATGATGTACATTGATAGACAGGATTTCACTGCATTTATATCTCAGCTCCGTACCAAATGGACCATTGCTATGGCACTTGGCATTCAGGATGATTTTGTTGAATTCCCTTCCTCAGTCTTGGGATTCTATTGTGGCCACTTTGTACACCACAAAATCCTCACATGACACTATCAATCACCTTATGTCTCACTGGGCTAGAGTTAGCTGAACTTAGGCTGTCAACCCACACAACACTGCTGCAGCACTCCATGTTAATGGCAATAATGCCAATCAACAACACTACAATCAATGCCAGTGTACTAATCCAAACTATAACAGACGCAGACATACCATCGAGAACTGTTATTAGCCAGGCAGAGGAAAAGCTAGACAGTTTCCTCCAGGATTTGAAAAGCGCAAGCCAAAGGGGACCATGAATGCCAACAACACTAATACCATCGCTGCTGCAACTACAAGCACAACTACCCTATCCAGTACTCAACAAACATCTGCCAACGCCGTTAATGGAAATGGAGAGCAGGTATTTGCCCTGATAGCCAACATTTCTCCTGAGGTACAACCACCCAAAATCCCATTTTGTATCAGGTCTAACCCCATATATACTCTTATCAGGCCGTTTGAAAGCAATCTGGTGTTCGGAACAGCTGATATCAGAGATGTGTTGGAGGTTGGACACAACAACCACACCTTTTCTATACCCGAGTATCACAATATTGCTATGTTTATTGAGAAAATATTAACTCTACTTGATTCTGGCACAAGTGATTACTGTAAGGGCGACTGGAGTGGAAGACTCCAGGAGATTCCTCAGAGAATTAGATGAGGCTCCTGGAGGAAATAATCTACATTATATACTACAGTGTCTTCGTGTCCCTGCATTGGTAACCAGGGTCTGAACAAGGAAAGTGCGTTGGATGGCAATGGAGTGCTCTCGGAATGATAGGAGTAAGACCCAATATTACATAGTAATATTGGATCGGCTACAGGGTCGCTCCAGAGCTCTAGAACGGGCTCTGGGGTCACAGGTTAGGGGTCCCCTTATATTTACCCCCCCTCCAAGGTTGCTGCGCCTCGAAGCAATGGTCCTGGGCTTGAAAAGAGTGTCGAAGTCTGTCCAGCGGATGTGTCTTGGGGTGGCTGGGTGTTTTCAGTAGTATTCCACAATGAGGTCTGGCGTCTTGACATCGGAGGCCACCTCCCAAGAGTTGTGCTCTCTGCTGAAACCTTTCCACTTAATCAGGAACTGGAACCTCCTCCGGTGCCAGCGACTATCCAATACCTCCTCTACCTCCCATTCCAGTTCTCTGTTGACGACAATAGGTGGCGGCAGGGCTCGTGGCTTCCTTTCTGATATTGGATCGTCTGGAGCAGCGGACAACTTGACCACATTGAACACCGGGTGCAACTGTCTCAATCCATGGGGCAACTTGAGTCGGTAGGCTAACAGTCCTACTTGGCACTCGATTTCGAAGGGTCCTAGTCTGCGATGTGACAACTTCGGAGACAGAAGTGTCGTTTTGATATCTGACGTGTCTAGGTATATCCAGTCTCCTGGTTGGAATACGGGGGCCAGAGACCTTCTTCGATTGTAGTATCTCGTCATGTCTTTCTGCGCTTTACGGATCGCGGACTTGGCCTCCTCAGTGGCAGACTCCATTCTCTTGGTGAATTCATTGACCATCTCCAGGCTAGAAGGGTCTTGTCTTGGCTCGAAACCCATGCGAGGGATTCGTCCCGTGTCCAGTAGGAACGGAGGTTGTTGCGTCACGGAGTGAACGTGGTTGTTGTGCTGAAACTCTGTGATGAGTAGGAGGTCATACCAGTCGTCCTGCCGTTCGTTGACAAATAGGCGGAGGAACTAGTCGAGCTCTTGGTTGACGCGTTCCGTTTGTCCGTCCGTCTGGGGGTGCCAAGCTGTAGAAGAGGATATTTGTATACCTAGTAGCCTGTACAGTTCCTTGGTGAACAGAGCTACGAATTGAGGTCCACGATCGGAGACGACACGTTTCGGGAGACCATGGAGTTTCCAGACATAATGGAGGAAGAGTTGGGCTGCTCCTTCCACTGTGACCGTCGTGTGCGTCGGAATGAAGTGTACTCTTTTGGAGACAGCATCTATGACCATCATGACGGCGTCATGTCCAGAGGACTCTGGGAGTTCGACCACAAAATCGACACTGAGGGTATCCCACTGTGCATTCGGAACAGAGAGCGGTTGAAGCTCGCCAACAGGAGAATGTCGCCAAGGTTTCGTCCAGAGACAGAGGTCGCAAGTACTCACATACTGGCTGATGTACCTAGACATCTGGGGCCACCAGTAGTTCCAGGACACTAGCTCCAGTGTCTTCCAGCGTCTGGGATGTCCTGTGATCTGGGTATCATGGCAAAGGGCTACGATCTGCCTGCGTAAGTCTGGACTCCACAGTACGTATATCTTCTCTCAGAACCGGAGTAGGCCATCTATGTTCGACCACTCCGAGGAATATACTGCCTCGTTGGTGGAGCTCTGGAGCTCTTGTGCTGCCTTAGCTATGGGTTTCTCTTGGTCTCTATTCCTGTTTCTCTTGCGGATGTCGGACAAGATCTTTTGCTCTATGCCTGTCAGTTCCATCCCTTCCAGAGCACGTACCGCAAGGAATTCCGGTCGCAGGAGGACTATGTTCTCGTTGTCCGAGGCTCCGTTTCCGTGATTGGCTCTCCTCGACAGTGCATCCGGTTTGCCCATGGTATGTCCTGGGCGGTGGTAAAGCAGGAAGTTGAACCTAGCCAAGTGCAAGAACCAATGGGCTTAACGACAGTTAAGTTTCTTGGCCGTCATGAAATACTCGAGGTTCTTGTAGTTGGTCCAGATCTCTACCAGATGGATCGCTTCTTCTAGGAAGTGCCTCCACTCTTCTAGCACACGGATGATGGCTAGCATTTCCTTGTCATGGATCTTGTAATTCTGCTCCACAGAGGACAAGGACTTACTGTAGAACGCTACGGGGTGCCATTTTCTGTCTGCCGTCGACTGCTGAGACAAGATTGCTCCTGTGGCGAAGTCTGAACTATCCGCTTCAACCCGAAAGGGCTCTGAGTCCTGAGGGGACATCAACACCGGGGCAGTGGTCACCGCCATCTTGAGGTCTTCAAAGGCCATTTGTTCCCTTCCACTCCACGTCCAGACTTGTTCGGAGCATGTTAAGTCGAAGAGGGATTGAGCTTTGGCAGAGAAATCCCGGATGAACCTGCGGTAGAAGTTGACGAAGCCCAGAAAGGCCTGGACTTCCGTCTTGTTTTCCAGAGTAGGCCACTCTCGGACTCCCGCAACCTTGACTGGATCCATGGAAACTTCATTTTCCAAGATGACTAGTCCTAAGTACTCGATTTGCTTCTTGCAGAACTCGCATTTCTCCGGGCAGAGGAAAAGTTTGTGTTCCTGTAGGACCTGTAGCACCCGTCTGATAGCCTTTGTGTGCTCCTCTTCCGTCCTAGTAAAGATCAGGATGTCGTCTAGGTAGACCACCACGATACCTTCCGCTATGAGGTCCCAGAAAATGTTGTTTATCATAGTTTGGAAGGTAGCCGGACTGTTAGTCATGCCAAAGAACATTACCAAGGGTTTGAACAAGCCTCGATTGGTCTGGAAGGTTGCTTTCCACTCATCTCCGGGCTTGATGTGGACGTTGTTGAAACCCCAACGAATGTCCAGCTTGGTGAAGTATCTGGCTCTACAGAGTTGCGATATGAGTTCAGAGATCAGTGGAAGGGGGTACTTATTCTTGACCATCATGGAATTAAGTGCTCAGTAGTCCTGAACCAACCAGAGGGAGCCGTCCTTTTTCTTGATAAAAAATACCGGGGCTACTATAGGAGATTTAGAGGGGCGAATTTGTCTAGTATGCAGGTTCTCTTCCAGGAAGGAGTCCAACTCCTTTTGTTCCACCGGAGACAGGGGGTAGACCTTCGATGACTTGGGCTCCAAGCCCGGAACGAGCTCAATTGTGTAGTCCCACTGCCTATGCTCTGGAAGGATGTCGAAGTCTTCCTTTGCAAACACTGATTTGAATCCTTTAACACAGTCGGGTAGGGTGAGAAGTCCCTTCCACGTCTCCAAGGCTCGACGGGCTCCTTCCGCAAGTTTCTGGGAGATCGTAGAGGTGGCACAAAGGTCTTCCGCAGCATGTTCCGGGAGAATCCTCGTCATGAAGAGTCTGTTCCCTTGCTTGTATTCAACCTTGCACACCCAGAGGGGGGTCTCGTCTTCTTCCAAGTCTTCCGCATATTCCAGAGGGGGTCCGAATCGACAGATGTTGATGGCTCTGGCCTCTGTTTTCCTCCGCAATGCTTGTTCCTTTCGTATCGCGTGGCATCCTTCACATCGAGGGGGACACCTATTCATCTGCACTTTCTCGGTTTGCCAATTGACCTCCAGATTATAGTCCTTGAGCCAGGTGTAGCCGAGGATCATGCTCTGCTTCTCGAGGTTAGAGACGGCAAGGAGCGTCCTTTTGGAGTGGGTCTTATAACAGAGGACTACATCCACCACTTTGGAGATTTGTCCCGCTTCGTTAGGGAAGCTGTCCATGTTGAACACCGGTATGGGATGAAAGATGCTCCAGGTACTAATACCTTTTGTATGGACAAAATCCTTGTCTATGAAGTTGCCGGTGGCTCTGGAGTCCAAAAGTGCTTTAACGGAATTGTCACAAAAAGTGACTACTAAATAGTATCATGGAGGTATAACAAAATACCTGTTCAAATGAACTACATAAATAGCTGGACCCTCGTTAGCCAGTAGCCTTGCTAACATCGCTCTTTTGGTGTAGTGGTAAACCATACAGTATGTGACTACTGGTCCATGGCACAACTGTGACAGGAATGCACCTTGCTGGTGTCGGTGGTACCGATCTCTATAGGCAGGACAATAGACGTTCCACGGGCGTCAAGGATGTTGGCAGAGAGTCATCTGGGGAGTTTTTTTTCCTATTTGGGCCTCTGAGACAGGGTTGTCCTGACCGGAGCGGAGGGGGAGAGAGGGAGTGCATCTATAGGTTCACAAATTTCTGTATTGACTTCTTCTACGTCTAATACAGCGAACCTATTAACTAGCAGCAACCAGGGCGCACTTTTTGCCGGCCATGCTAAACAAAATCCTCCTCCAGGGAGGAGCCAACTTCCTCTTCTGCTACTGCATCTTTCAAGGCCATCAAATCTTCGATCAATTCTTTCTGTTGCTCCACGGTTAACCTCCGGACGTCTAGACAGTGAGGACAGTCCTTTACAAGATGGTTGGGGTCTCCACATCGATAACATTCCCACGGAGGTGTAGGGTGCATCTTCTGGGCGGTGTCTATGTTCATAGGTATCCCTCCGGATGGTACAGGTGGAGCAGGTCTTGGGGGAACGGGGGGCAGAGCGGACTGAGGCAGACGGAACATCGAGAGAGGGGCAGGCCGTGGAAGGGCGGAGTGCGTAGGTGCCGTAGTCGTTGACTGGAGCGTGGATTGAAAAGCCTCATTGGTCAATTGCACTTGGTCGATCCTCTGGGCAGTTGTGTACCAAGCCTCCAGATCAGTGTCAGCGGGTCGTCCGAAGGGCATGGTGGCAATTTGGTCCTGAATGTTCATCTTGAGACCTCGGCAGAACTTCACCACAAGAGTCCAGGGGTCAGTGTATCTGGTGTCGGAGACCAAGGTTAGGAAGTGGTCCAGGTAGTCGTCCACCGTCCAGTTTTCTTGGTAGTACAAGGAGCCTTCCAGAGCATTAATGGCATCCGCTTCTGCATTGACTAGGAAGAATTGACTCCGGAACTGTTGTTCGAAGTTGGCCCAAGACTAGATAGGAAAAACGCCGGTGTCCGCCTCCTGGCGAAAGAGGTTCTCAGACCACCTTGCGGCACGTCCGTCTTTGAAGAAGGCGAGTGTCCAAAAGATCTTCTCCTCATCGCAGCTGAACTGCTCTGGAGCCAGGCGTAGGTATAACGTACAGGAGTTTAAGAAGGCTCGACCGGAAGTTCGTTCACTGGAGAAGTCAGGTAGAGAAGGGAGTTTTGGCCTCATCCGCTGTTTGGTCGGGGCGGATGGGACTGGAGAAGGAGGGTTGACAGGAGGGGGAGACGTTATTATCGGAGATGGAGCGACTGTCGGAGCGGGGGCAGGGCCGGTCATCAGTTGGGTGAGCTGTTGTATTTGGGCTGTTAGGCCCGTAAGGGTATTGTTAATAATGTGTTCCGAAGTGTTCTGACGCTTGGTTAACTCCTAGAGATGGTGCTGCAGGTAGCCCAAGGCGTTGGCAATGGCTGGGGGGTGTCCGCAGGGAGTGACATCTCTTTGGAGTGGGGTGATCAGGGGGCTGGAGTTTGTTAGCGGAGGGCGACTGGAGGGTGGCTGTCCACTGAGAAATTCCGGGGCTCTGACAATAGGATCTAATTCTGCTGTAAGGACGACCGGAGTGGAAGACTCCAGGAGATTCCTCAGAGAATTAGATGAGGCTCCTGGAGGGAATAATCTACATTATATACTACAGTGTCTTCGTGTCCCTGCATCGGTAACCAGGGTCTGAACAAGGAAAGTGCACTGGGTGGCAATGGAGTGCTCTTGGAATAATGGTGTCACAAACTTTATTCGGCCATATCTCCATCAATTCTCCATCAATTCTCACGGTCTCAATGGCTACGGAAATCCCTTAAAAAGACCTTTCGATCGGTACCAGTCACGTCTCGAGGCGATCAATAATGGCCGAGATATTAGGCAGATCAACTGGTAACCACCATGGTACCATTTATTAAATCGCCAATATCTCGGA
>Ga0153962_1000236_pt1 | contig 12197 bp, 10 predicted proteins | sample TSFL046MetaG_FD_106657 | JGI IMG/M metagenome (GOLD analysis project Ga0153962, IMG submission 106657) | Attine ant fungus gardens microbial communities from Florida, USA - TSFL046 MetaG | ecosystem: Host-associated > Fungi > Mycelium > Unclassified | place: USA: Florida, Withalacochee...
AGGGTCAGCGTAATATTTTTGCCTGCGACCGGCGGCACTTCTTTCAGCACGCGCACGATACGGCCGTGGTTATCTACTTCGACTTCCTGATAGCCCGGTTTGCCGTGCAGCAGCGACTCGTAATAGCCCTCGATGCCCTGCTTGCCGATATTATGGTCGGCGGCATAGTTCTCAGCGATGCCCGCGGCGTTAAGACGCTTGTAGTCGTTATCGTTGATTTTAGAGACGTAGCCGACGACGTGCGCCAGGTCGGCGCCGTAGGGATATTCGCGATCCTGATAGGTATCGACGCTGACGCCGGTAAAGCGGTACTGGTTTACCGAGAAGCGCGCCACCTCTTCGTCGGTCAGCTCCTCTTTCAGCACCACCGGCTTGTAGCGGCTGCTCTGCTTCAGCGTGCGGGTAAAGGCGGCGATATCGTCCGGCGTCAGATCGATGATAGGGGTCAGCGCCTTCAGCGTCGCCTGCATATCGTCGATTTTGTACGGCGTCAGCATGATGTCGTACCAGGTGACGTTATGCACCAGCGGGATGCCGTTGCGATCGAAAATCAGCCCGCGCGTCGGCGCAATAGGGATCATTTTGATGTCGTTCTGGTTCGAACGCGTCTGGTAATAGCCGTGATCGCGCACCTGCAAACAGTAGAGGTTGACGCCGAGAACGGTGAAACAGATCACGACCAGCGCAAAGGCGACCAGCGCGCGACGCGCGAAGAGCTTTTCTTCAGCTTCGAAATTACGGAAATTCATTAGGCGACATTGGCGGACAGGTTATTTTTTGTTGTCGCGCTAATGATAGGGAGCGTAGAGGTGAGCGCCAGCAGGAAGATGCACAGGAGTCGGGAAAAGTGTGTCATTTGGTGAGAATGTTACGAAACTCCCCGCCTCATGCGCAAAGCGCGAGACGGGGAACGGCAGGCGCAGGCTTAGTCGCCCAGCAGCACCGACTCCAGCGCGATCTTAATCATATCGTTGAAGGTGGTCTGGCGCTCGGCAGAGGTGGTCTGCTCATGGGTGCGGATATGGTCGGACACGGTGCAGATGGTCAGCGCTTTCGCGCCAAATTCTGCCGCCACGCCGTAGATACCCGCCGCTTCCATCTCCACGCCGAGGATGCCGTACTTCTCCATCACGTCGAACATCTGCGGATCGGGGGTATAGAACAGATCGGCAGAGAAGATGTTGCCGACGCGCGCCTCCACGCCCAGCGCTTTCGCCGCGTCAACCGCGTTGCGCACCATGTCGAAGTCGGCAATCGCCGCGAAGTCGTGATCCTTGAAACGCATGCGGTTGACTTTAGAGTCGGTGCAGGCGCCCATGCCGATCACGATGTCGCGCAGCTTCACGTCCGCGCGCACCGCGCCGCAGGAGCCAACGCGGATGATCTTCTTCACGCCAAAGTCGGTGATCAGCTCTTTGGTGTAGATCGAGCAGGACGGAATGCCCATGCCGTGGCCCATCACGGATATTTTGCGGCCTTTGTAGGTGCCGGTGTAGCCCAGCATGCCGCGCACGTTGTTGACTTCAACCGGATTTTCCAGAAAGGTTTCCGCGATGTGCTTCGCGCGCAGCGGATCGCCCGGCATCAGTACCACGTCGGCGAAGTCGCCCATTTCTGCATTAATGTGAGGAGTTGCCATTGTTGTTTGTCCTTTTTAAATTCAGCGGCTCTGTTTACAGCATGCTCTTGCCGTAGTCCATATCGGACAGGCCAAAATAGTGCGCAATCGTCTGGCCGATGTCGGCGAAGGTTTCGCGGTAGCCCAGCGAGCCAGGTTTCACTTTCGGGCCGTAGATCAGGATCGGAATATGCTCGCGCGTATGCTCGGTGCCCTGCCAGGTCGGATCGCAGCCGTGATCGGCGGTGAGGATCAGAATGTCATCCTCTTTCACCAGCGCCATCAGCTCTGGCAAACGACGGTCAAACAGCTCAAGGCCGCCCGCATAGCCGGCGACGTCGCGACGGTGTCCCCAGGTCGAGTCGAAATCGACAAAGTTGGTAAAGACGATCGACTGATCGGGTGCCTTCTTCATCTGCTCGATGGTGGCGTCAAACAGCGCGTCCAGACCGGTCGCTTTGACCTTCTGCGTGATGCCCTGATGCGCATAGATATCGGCGATTTTTCCCACCGAAATCACTTCGCCGCCCTTTTCGTCCACCAGCTTTTTCAGCATAGTCGGCGAAGGCGGTTCGACCGCCAGGTCGTGACGGTTGCCGGTACGTTCGAAATGACCCGCCTTGTCGCCGACAAACGGACGCGCGATCACGCGGCCGATGTTGTAGCCGCCTTCGGTCAGCTCTTCACGAGCGATTTCGCACAGCTCATAGAGGCGTTCGAGGCCGAAGGTCTCTTCATGACAGGCGATCTGGAACACCGAGTCCGCCGAGGTGTAGAAAATCGGCTTGCCGGTTTTCATATGCTCTTCGCCCAGCTGGTCGAGGATTACCGTGCCGGAAGAGTGGCAGTTGCCGAGATAGCCGGGCAGATTCGCGCGCTCGACCAGCTTGTCGAGCAGCGCCTGCGGAAAGCTGTTCTCTTTGTCGCTGAAATAGCCCCAGTCGAACAGCACCGGCACGCCGGCGATTTCCCAGTGGCCGGACGGCGTATCTTTGCCGGATGAGATTTCGCTGGCGTAGGCGTAGGCGCCGGTGATTTCCGCATTGGGATCCAGTCCCAGCGGGAAGCGGCCGGTAGAGAGCTCAGCGGCTTTACCCAGCCCCAGCGCGGTCAGGTTCGGCAGATGCAGCGGGCCTTTACGCCCCTTGTCCGCTTCGCCGTTAAAGCACGCTTCGGCGATATGACCCAGCGTGTCCGATCCTGCGTCGCCGAATTTGTCGGCGTCTTTGCTTGAGCCGATTCCAAAGGAATCGAGCACCATAATAAAAGCACGTTTCATGCAAGTCTCCTGCGCCTGCGCGCGTGACAAGTCAAAAAAAAGCGATCAGATCAGTATACCCGAACGAGTGCGCAGCGGCAGCATAAAGCCGCATTTTTGCGGCTTTTTTGCGGTCGCGTCGCGGACAGCCGCAGCGGTTCGCGACGCGCGCCTCGCTGCCAGCCCGACCGCTGCTTATGCTTAGCAGTCGCTGGCGCGCACCCGGCGGTAGACCGCAGGCAGCGCCTCCGGCGCGCTGTCGCTTAGCGCGATCGCGGCGCGCACCGCCGCGGCGGCCTGTTGCCAGCTCGCCTCGCTGCTGGCGTGCACCATGGCCAGCGGCCGCTGCCCGTCGGCGCGTTCGCCCAGCGCGATGGTCTCGCTCAGTCCGACGCTGTAGTCGATCGCATCGCTGGCGCGCTGGCGTCCGCCGCCCATCGCCACGACCGCCATTCCCAGCGCGCGCGTGTCCATGCTGCTGACGATGCCGGGACGATCGGCGTAAACCGGCTTGCTGAGCGTCGGCTGCGGCAGATAGACCTCGTGGCGCTCGACGAAATCCGCAGGGCCGCCCTGCGCGGCGACCATACGCGCAAAGACGTCCGCCGCCTGGCCGTTATCCAGCACCTGCTGCAGCTTGCCGCGCGCCTCTTCTTCGCTGGCCGCCAGCCTGCCGGAGATCAGCATTTCGCTGCACAGCGCCAGCGTGACCTCCAGCAGCCGCGGATTGCGCTCTGCCCCGGTCAGGAAACGCACCGCTTCGCGTACTTCCAGCGCGTTGCCCGCGCTGGAGGCAAGCACCTGGTTCATATCGGTAAGCAGCGCGGTGGTGGTGCAGCCCGCGCCGTTCGCCACGCCGACGATCGCCTGCGCCAGATCGAGCGACGCCTCGAAGGTCGGCATAAAGGCGCCGGAGCCGACTTTAACGTCCATGACCAGCGCGTCCAGCCCTTCCGCCAGCTTTTTCGCCAGAATCGAGGCGGTGATAAGCGGAATAGAGTCCACGGTGGCGGTGATATCGCGCGTGGCGTAGAAGCGCTTATCCGCCGGCGCCAGCGAGCTGGTCTGGCCGATGATCGCCACGCCGACCCGTTTGATAATCTGGCGGAAACGATCGTCGTCCGGGAAGATATCGAAGCCCGGGATCGCCTCCAGCTTGTCCAGCGTGCCGCCGGTATGGCCAAGCCCGCGTCCCGAGATCATCGGCACGTAGCCGCCGCAGGCGGCCACCATCGGCCCCAGCATCAGCGAGGTGACATCGCCGACGCCGCCGGTAGAGTGCTTATCGACCACCGGTCCGTTGAGATTCAGCGACTGCCAGTTCAGCACGGTGCCCGAGTCACGCATCGCCATGGTGAGCGCCACGCGCTCCGGCAGCGACATATCGTGAAAAAAGATGGTCATCGCCAGCGCGGCAATTTGACCTTCGGAAACGCTGTTATCGCGCACGCCGTTAATGAAGAAGCGAATTTCCTCTTCGCTCAGCGCCTGGCCGTCGCGTTTTTTACGGATAATTTCTTGCGGCAGAAACAAAGTCGCCCCCGTGATCTGGGTTGAAAAGAGAATGGCGGCCAGCGGCCGCCGTCACGCAATCAGTAACCGGTTTTGCTGGTGGCGGTCTGATGGCCCAGCGCGTTTAGCAGGCTGGCTAACAGGCTGGACGCGCCGAAGCGGAAGTGGCGCGCATCGGCCCAGCCTTCGCCAAGAATGTCATCCGCCAGCTTGAGGTAGATGGCCGCGTCATCCGCCGTGCGCACGCCGCCCGCCGGCTTAAAGCCCACCTTCTCTTTCACGCCTTTGTCGCGGATAACGCTCATCATGATTTGCGCCACTTCCGGCGTGGCGTTGACCGGCACCTTACCGGTGGAGGTCTTGATAAAGTCCGCGCCTGCGTCGATGGCGATTTCAGAGGCCTGGCGGATCAGCGCCTCTTCTTTCAGCTCGCCGCTTTCAATGATGACCTTCAGCAGCACGTTAGCCTGCGCGCACGCCTCTTTGCAGGCTTTTACCAGATCGAAACCGATCTGGGCGTTGCCGGCGATCAGCGCGCGGTAAGGGAACACCACGTCGACCTCGTCCGCGCCGTAGGCAATGGCGGCGCGAGTTTCCGCCAGCGCGATGTCGATATCGTCGTTGCCGTGCGGGAAGTTCGTTACGGTGGCGATGCGGATGTCGGGCGTGCCCTGCTCGCGCAGCGCTTTGCGCGCCACCGGAATAAAGCGTGGATAGATGCAGATCGCGGCGGTATTGCCCGCCGGCGATTTCGCCTGGCGGCAGAGCGCGATCACCTTCTCATCGGTATCGTCTTCGTTCAGGGTCGTCAGATCCATCAGCTGCAGCGCGCGCTGCGCGGCGGCGGTAATGTCAGTCATGTTGTTCTCCAGATAACAAACAGACGCGAAAGCGCCGGTGTAATGTGATAATTCTAACAACATACAGCGGCGGATAATGTGTATTTCATCACATCGCCGTCAGAAGCTGTTAGCAATAGCGTGATTATAACGCAGGGAAGCGTAATGTTACTATTATCACATCGGAAGAGATTAGTCAGGCAGGTTGAACAGCGTGCGCGTATTGCGCCACAGCGCCTCGGCGATAACCTGCGGCGGCTCCGGACGCAGTTCGCACAGGGTTTGCCACACCAGACGCGCGCGTTCCGGCCGGTTCGGCTCGCCCTGGAAGCCGTGCAGCGGCATATCGGGCGCGTCGGTCTCCAGCAGCAGCGCCTCCAGCGGCAGCTGCGCCAGCGTGCTGCGGGTTTTGCTGGCGCGTTCATAGGTCAGGGTGCCGCCGACGCCGATCGCATAGCCAAGCTTAATAAACGCCTGCGCCTGCTGCAGACTGCCGGCGAAGCCGTGCACCACGCCGCGCCGCGGCAGATCGTGACGGCGCAGATGCAGCGCCAGTTTGTCGTGGGTGCGGCGCGAATGCAGGATCACCGGCAAATCATACTGCTTTGCCAGCCTTAGCTGCGCGTCGAGCAAAAATTCCTGGCGCGCGAACTGCGGATTTTCCATATAGAGGTCGAGGCCGATCTCTCCTATTGCCGTCAGCTTCGCCGGCTGCTGCCGCAGCCAGTTTTCCAGCTGCTCAAGATGCGCATCCTCATGACGATCGATGGCGATGGGATGCAGCCCGAGCGCGGCATAAAGAGCAGGATGCTGCGCCGCCAGGGAGACGACGCGCGCAAAGCGGCTGGCGTCTACGGTCGGTACGATAATGCGCTCTACGCCCGCCTCGGCGGCGCGCGCGATGCTGGCGTGCTCATCGCCGACAAAGGGCGGAAAATCGAAATGGCAGTGGGTATCGGTAAATCTCATGCCAGCGAATCTTCACTATAGTCTGCGTCATTATCCGCCACCGGCGGCGTCATGATCGGCCGGTTGTCGGGCGCGTTGGCGACAGGCGCGGGCGGCGTGACGGTGGTATAGCGCGCCAGCGGCTCGGCGTCGCTCAGCCACTGCCCCAGCGTCGCGAGGAAGTAGCGGCCGCAGCGCCGTCCCAGATGGTAGTCCTGATTTAACGAGGCGATACGGCTGCCCAGCGCCATGCTCGCCAGCACGTGAGGCGGATAGATTTCGATAATACGCAGATCGTCGGGCGGCTGCTCGATAAACTGCTGAATTTCGCGGTAGCTCGCTTCATGGTGATGCAGGATGCTGATCATGGGCTGCAGCGCGCTGGCATTGAGCCAGCGCTCCATGCGCTTCATCCATTTTGGCGTATAGAACATCTGCGACGGCACGGTACGGATCACCACGATGGTATCGGCACCGCGCCGTGCCGCTTCGCGCACGGGAATCGCGTCGCTGATGCCGCCGTCGAGATAGCTGATGCCTTCCAGATCGACGCCAAGCCGGTAAAAGCCGGGAATGGCGCTCGACGCCTTTATCAGGTCGTGCCAGTTGGCGCTGGTCGGCGCAAAGTAGCCGGGCGAGTAGTCATCGCTGCGGCAGGCGCACATATAAAACTCGCGACCGCCGTCGAACAGCAGCTTAGCGCTGTCCAGCGCCAGCGGCAGCTCGCGCTGGGTGACGTCTATTAGCCAGTCGAGATCGATCAGGTTGCCGCCGCGCACGAAACGCAGCGGATCGAAAAAGAGCTTGCTGGTGGTATAGCGGGTGATGACGCGCCGCGCGTAGCCCTGCTGTCCACAGACAAAGGCTGACAGATTCTGCGCTCCGGCCGAAGTGCCGATAAAAAGATCGAAGGGATTGAATTTAGCCCGCTGAAACTCATCCAGCACGCCTGCGGTAAAAATGCCGCGCTGTCCGCCGCCTTCGCAGACCAGAGCGATTTTTCGCGCTTTGAAAGGAGAAAGGGCCAACGGTTCGATTGCGCCCAGCGTGACGGGGATGCGTATGCCCATTTCTGTTCCTCAGAAAGGGTTCTGAGGTTTGCTGCTGCGTTTATCCGCTTAAGTTCGACAGCATCCCGGAGAACCAGCCATGTTTTACTCCTGACCTGCCGCCAGAAAATCAGGCGGCGGCCGCCGCGTCTGGTGCGTTTTCCTTTACGCGACGCGGCGGCTGGCTGGTCTCCGCTTTATGCATGCTCGTTGCGAAAATCAGAATGACGCAGCCGGTTAGAGTCGTTTGCGGCCGGTAAACAGGCTCACGAGGAACAGAATAATACCAACAACGAAGACAACTTTAGCCGCCCATGCTGCCGTACCGGCCAGGCCGCCAAATCCTAACGCCGCTGCGATCAGCGCAATTACCAGAAAAATAATACCCCAACGAAACATAAGCCTCTCCTTACCTTAGTGAAATCGAACTGCTCGTTTCTTCCCGATTTGGGTTTTGTTATGTCAGCGCGGCGTCACGCGGACGCCGCGCTCACGACGTTAAGACTTCACGGACAGGTCATTCTTAACGCTTTTGACGCCTTCAATGGCTTTCGCGATGCTTTCAGCGCGATCCGACTGTGCTTTAGTCGCAACGGTTCCTGAAAGCTGGACCACGCCGTCGGTAGTTTCTACCTTGACGTGACGCGAAGGAACGATGTCGTCGGCTAATAGTTTAGCTTTAATTTCGCTAGTCGTTGCCGCATCCCCGGCATATCCCTTCATACTTTGTGATTTGCTGTCTTTAACGTGCAGTTTGTCGCTGACGGATTTCACACCTTCTACGTTTTTCACAACGGCGACGGCTTTTTCAGCCTGATCCTGCGAGGTGACAAAACCGCTCAGGGTCACTACGCCATCGTGGGTTTTCACGGAGATATCCGTACTTTTTATTGTGTCGTCATCCACCAGAGCCGCTTTGGCTTTTGCAGTGACGGCGCTGTCATCCATAAATCCATCGACTTTTTTCATAGAACTATTGATTTTCGCACCGGCACTATCCGCGCTTTGCTGCGCTTTTTGCGTCAGCGAGTCGTCAGCCAGGGCGCTGCCGCTTACCAGGGCGGAACCAACCATTACCGCCATCAGCGTTTGGGCAATCTTAGTCTTATTCATCGATATCTTCCTTCTGTCAGTGAGCTCACCCACAACCGTGGGCGCAACAGCAGCAAACGGCGCTGCTGCATCGCTGGACGTAGGTGAGAAACAATTTCTCTTTTCCCGTCCGACAGAATAATCATAGTCGGTGTTTGGCGTTTTGCCCGAATAACTGGTTGATAGCACGCCACTTAAGCGAAAAAACAGAGTTTTTAGGAGGAGTCTGGAGAGAGAGAACAGGGCCAGCCAAAGCTGGTCGGCCCTGTTGCGGCAGGGATTAATGCTCGCGGGTTTTACGGAAAATCACGTCAGGATAGCGCTCCTGCGTAATATTCAGATTGACCATAGTCGGTGCGATGTAGGTCAGGTTATCGCCGCCGTCCAGCGCAAGGTTAACCTCATTTTTACGCTGAAACTCTTCGAATTTCTTCGCATCGCCGCACTCGACCCAGCGCGCCGTCGAGACGTTGATCGCTTCGTAGATCGCTTCGACGTTGTATTCGCTTTTCAGACGCGCCACGACGACGTCGAACTGCAGCACGCCCACCGCGCCCACAATCAGATCGTTGTTGTGCACCGGACGGAACACCTGTACCGCGCCCTCCTCCGACAGCTGCACCAGCCCTTTCAGCAGCTGTTTCTGCTTGAGCGGATCGCGCAGGCGAATGCGACGGAACAGCTCCGGCGCAAAGTTCGGAATGCCGGTGAACTTCATGTTCTCGCCCTGAGTAAAGGTGTCGCCGATCTGAATGGTGCCGTGGTTGTGCAGACCGATGATATCGCCCGGCCAGGCCTCTTCCACGTGCGAGCGGTCGCCCGCCATAAAGGTCAGCGCGTCGGAGATCACCACATCCTTACCGGTGCGCACCTGACGCAGCTTCATGCCCTTTTCATATTTGCCGGAAACCACGCGCATAAAGGCGACGCGGTCGCGGTGTTTCGGGTCCATGTTCGCCTGAATCTTAAATACGAAGCCGGTGAACTTCTCTTCCTGCGCGGTTACGGTACGCACGTCGGTGGCGCGCGGCATCGGCGCAGGCGCCCAGGAGACCAGCCCGTCGAGCATATGATCGACGCCGAAGTTGCCCAGCGCGGTGCCGAAAAACACCGGCGTGATATCGCCGCTCAGGAACAGCTCGCGATCGAACTCGTGCGACGCGCCTTTAACCAGCTCCAGCTCTTCGCGCAGCTGCGCCGCCAGCTCTTCGCCGACGGCGCTGTCCAGCTCCGGGTTATCCAGCCCTTTAACGATGCGCACTTCCTGAATGGTGTGGCCCTTGCCCGACTGATAAAGGTAGGTTTCATCGTTATAGAGGTGGTAAACGCCTTTGAACAGCTTGCCGCAGCCGATAGGCCAGGTGATGGGCGCGCAGGCGATTTTCAGCTCGCTCTCCACTTCGTCCAGCAGCTCCATCGGATCGCGGATGTCGCGGTCGAGCTTGTTCATAAAGGTCAGGATCGGCGTATCGCGCAGACGGGTAACTTCCATCAGCTTGCGGGTGCGATCCTCGACGCCTTTGGCCGCGTCGATCACCATCAGGCAGCAGTCCACCGCCGTCAGAGTACGGTAGGTATCTTCCGAGAAGTCTTCGTGCCCCGGCGTGTCGAGCAGGTTGACCAGGCTCTCACGATAGGGAAACTGCATAACGGAGGTGGTAATAGAGATGCCGCGCTGCTTCTCCATCTCCATCCAGTCCGATTTGGCGTGCTGGCTTGAGCCGCGACCTTTTACCGTACCGGCGGTCTGGATAGCCTGTCCGAACAGCAGCACTTTTTCAGTGATGGTGGTTTTACCGGCATCGGGGTGCGAAATGATCGCAAAGGTGCGGCGGCGCGCCACCTCTTGCATGAAATTAGACATGAGTGGGTTCTTCTCATCGAGGCAACGTCACACAGGAGGACGCTGCAGAGTAATCATGATGGCCGGAAATCCGGCAGGTAAACGGAGCCAGGCGTGACGCAACGGCGTCAGAAGGCGATGGTTGATGCGCGTTCTACATTGGCGGCGATTCCGGTTACCCAGTCTTCGTTAAGGCGGCATAGCATACAATATTTTGCGCGCGGCGGCGAACAGGGCAAGGCAAAAATCCCGCGCTCAAAAAAGATGACAACCCGGCATGCTCTGTGCAGGATGAGGGTTTTCGCTTTCAGGGAATCGCCATGAGCGCTAAACCGGCCACGTTAGAAGGCCGTATCCGACAATGCTGGGATCGCCTCTCTCTTCATGAACAGCGGCTGGCGGAAGTGCTGCTGGCCGCGCCGGGCCAGCTGGCCATGAATACCGCGACTGAACTCGCGCAGAGCGCCGGGGTGTCAAAGGCAACCGCCACGCGCTTTTTCCGCCATCTGGGCTATGAGAGTTACGATGCGGCGCGTCGCCAGGCGCGTGAGATGCAGAACAGCGGCTCGCCGCTCTATCTGCACTCCGGCCCCAGCGCCTCGCCGCTTGCCAGCCTGATGCAGAGCCATCTGGAAAAAGAGATCGCCAACCTGGTAAATACCTTCCGTTCGCTGGAGGGCGACGCGCTGCAGGCGTGCGTCGAGGCTATCGTCCAGGCGCGCCGCGTAGTGGTGATGGGCTGGCGTCACAGCCAGACCGTTGCCGCCCTGATCTATCGCGATCTGGTGCATGTCCATCCCGACGTTTCTCTGCTGCCGCGCGCCGGCGATTCCCTGGCGGAACATCTTGCGGCGCTTGGCCCGCAGGATGTGGCGATCTGCGTCGGGCTGCGTCGTCGTATGCCTGCGCTGGAAGCGGCGATGGCCGCCCTGAATGAGTTAAAGGTGCCGGTGCTCTATCTTTCCGACGCGCTGGCGGGCAAACCGGCGCGCCATGCATGCTGGACGCTGCGCTGCCATACTGACGGCAGCCTTATTTTCGACAGCACGGTCGCGCTTTCCGGCGTCTGTAACCTGCTCTGTTCGCTGGTTGCGCGCAGCATGGGCAAAGCGAGCAGCGATCGCCTCGCCGTTATTGAAACCCTGCATCAACAGCTCGACGAACTGGAATAATGCGCCACGCTGGCGCATTTTTGTCTGTCTGCGCCCTAAATAAGTGCGGCTGAACGCGAGGCGGCAACCTCCGCCGCCGGCTCAGAGAAACGAAAGAAAAACAAAAACAGAAAAAAGAAACGATTGTTTCTCACTGATTTTGCGGCTAAAAAGGAGCAAACGGCCTCCAGCTCGCGCCCTCCCTGCTTAAAAGTGGCACAGAAGCTGCTCTGGTGTTGATGACATTTCACCAACACCAGGGGATGACCATAATGAAAAAAACCGCACTGCTTATCGCCGCACTGCTCTGCGCCAGCGGCGTAAGCGTCGCTCAGGCCGATACGCTCGCTGATATCAAAAGCAGCGGCAAGATGACCGTCGGCGTCGATCCAACCTTTCCGCCTTATGAATATACCGATGATAAAGGCGAAATCACCGGCTACAGCGTGGCCATCATGCAATCCTTTGCCAGCAATCTCGGCGTGAAACTCGAATTTCAGAAGACCGCCTTTAGCGGCATTTTGCCCGGCCTGATCTCCGGCGCCTTTAACGCGGAAGGCTCTTCGCTCAACGTCACCGCCGAACGGGCGAAAAAAGTGCTGTTTACCGTGCCCTATAGCAAAACGGTCAACGGGGTGCTGGTGCGGAAAAGCGACGCGCAGAACTTTAGCGCAGCGACTATTACGCCAGAGCGGCTGTCAGGCCTGCGCGGCGCGGTGAAAAGCGCCAGCGTGCCGGAGCAGCTCTTAAAGACCTTCAATGAAACGCTGCAAAAAGCCGGTAAGGCGCCCATCACTATTATCAGCGTCGATACGCTGGATCAGACCGTCAGCACGCTGCTGACCAAACGCGCCGATTTTGTCTTTGACGACATCGCGGTGCTCGCC
>Ga0153962_1000237_pt1 | contig 12192 bp, 10 predicted proteins | sample TSFL046MetaG_FD_106657 | JGI IMG/M metagenome (GOLD analysis project Ga0153962, IMG submission 106657) | Attine ant fungus gardens microbial communities from Florida, USA - TSFL046 MetaG | ecosystem: Host-associated > Fungi > Mycelium > Unclassified | place: USA: Florida, Withalacochee...
ATACTGACTCAGTCTCATGAAGGCAACACGAACAACTATATTTTTGCACCTATTAAAATACAGACTACTCTACATAGGTAATCTACATGGTGAATTTAATATGGGACTTACCTCAGTCTCACACAAGGCAACGTGAACGACTGAGGCGCAGCCACCCATCAAATGAAATGTACAAAATATCTGTCGGCAAATTGCAACACAAGTTGACAAGAAAGTAAAAATAGAACAAAAACAAGCTTGCCGACACTAGTTGTACTGTTGCACCTTTCCAAATAGGATCAATGAAAGCTGTGAGGGTGAAATAACTGGATAAGCTTCCTCGAGAACATAATGCAGGAGCCAAAACAAACTCTGTTGTCGCAAAGTATAATTGAGTTACGACCCCATTAAATCAATGCAGTGACAATCAAATGAAATCTTGATCATCGCTTCTTACTCCAATACCACCATCTTGTATGGTAGCACCCAAGAGTAACATAGCGAATATACATAATTCTCCTAAATTCATGAACCCAAATGTCGAAAGCACCAAAGCGAGGCCAGATGACACTGCCCTGAGTATACAACGAGGCCGTCCCCCGCACGAGCACCGAGAGCTCTCGCAGCTCATCCCCCTCCCTCATGGATGATTTGCCACCATCAGAATGCAACTATGCTGAGCGAGTCGCAGCGCAAAAAAATATGGACATAGTGGCAGACAACGCCCCCCCTCCGCTGGCTCCCAGAGGTACGACTTCGCCAGGCCACCCTTGCAAACTCCACATGCCCCCCACAAGGGAGCGCCTAACAACCCCCCCTTACTGACAATGTTAACACGTCACCGGAACCCTCACTGCCCACAGTCATTCCCTATAGTGCTAACGTCCCGGCAGACCCTAACCTGTGGGACGGCAACTTCACAGCCACATCACTATTCGGCACCAACGAATTCTTGCAAAGTAACGTTCATAATATGGCTTGCTCGCTACAGCACATGGCATGCTTCCTCAAACAGCGAAGTCTAGAAGGGCGCGACGGCAACAACATCCCACAGCTGGAACTCTTCGGCGAATCAGCTTGGGTTTTCATATCTGCAATTTTTGAGTCTGGGTGGGACCAGCTGCACTCATCTGAAAACAACTCCATCTGCGACAATATCTCTACTCATTTTGGAAACATCCAGATCCGCGATACAGCCGAAAGGAACTCTGCTTATCCCAAGACGTCAACAATCAGGAAAACCCCACCACCCATCCCACCCCGCCCCTCCAAGGAACAATTGGAGAATTCGAAGAAGTGCCAAGAGGCATGCTCGTCCAAGGATAAAAGCTCTATGTTCTCCCCTATGTCCTATGCCTAGGCCACCAACTCTGCAGCCAACATCCTCAAGATCAAAGAAGCATTCCCAGCTCTACCAAATAAGAAAATCCTCAAGATACACAATGTGGCATTCCCCAAACCAGATAACAAGGGACGAAAAGTACAACACACCACAAAGGGCCCGTCCAGAAAACAGGCTATTGTACCTGCCTTTGACAAAATCAGGGGCACCATCATGGGAGAAGCTAACACTCACATCTTCCAGATCAACATGCTATTAAAAAGCATCAAATCAGCAATGAGAGCTGAGTTCATCCACCCCTGCCCAGGAGGGGTATCCATCAACACAAATAGTGTTCCAAGTGCAAGCAACCTTAACACTATAGAAAGATACCTTAAGTCAATTGACAGCACTGGCAATGATGAGATACTTGCTCCCCAGCTCCCTCAATCTAAATCTTATCTGAAAATCACCAGTATTCTCTATATACAACCCAATGGCAACAAACTCACTGGTGATAACATTGCAACTACCATGAAGCAACTAGAAATATTTGAATCTGTGAATCTCGCAGCAAAGCCCAGGGTCATCAAGGCCTCTCCCAAATCTGATATGGCTATTATCTGGTTTGACATTTGGGATTCTCAAAATGGATCCAAAGCAAAGTTGCTGATAAACCATTCATTTAACTTTGGCAGGTACATCACCACCATTAGGACCACCAACATGAACCCTGGAGTCTCTCAGTGTCACAACTACTGGAAGTAAGGCAACTCTACATTCTCGTGCTGTGCCCATAGCTCAAAATATCAAAAGTGTAATGGCCCTCATAAGCTAGAACACCATAAAGACTTAGCATAATGTTGTAAGACTAATTTCAAGCTCAACCCTCCCAAATTAGAAACCACCAAGAGCGAGCCATGCCCCCACTCTTTCAAATGTGTTAACTGCAAAGGCGAATATATGGCAGACAACAACAAGTGTCCCTTCTGAAAACACAGATTCAATTATGAATAGCACTCAAAGAAAGCTCAAAAAGCCAGGAAAACCAGGGCCAACTCAACATACCTAGCTGCAGGTGGCAACAAAGTATGATTAGGCACAACCTAAAAATCTTCTCACAGAATGTTAGGAAAAAAAAAGTCTTAACCAATATTATATTAGAAACTCAGAAAAACTCAGCTGATATTATTTTCATTCAGGAACCACCTAGATCCCTCATGCGACATATTCCCAGTCACTCAAACCCTATAGGAGATCTACTTTATGACATACCTAATCATCCAGAATAGATGTTGTTTATCTGCCAAGACACAACACAAGAAAACTATGCAAGAGTCACTACTTATGTCAACAAATGTCTAGCTAGGATGAGATTTGCTTTGCAACTAGATATTATCAATCACTGCAACATTAATGTCCTGGCCTTCCACAATGATCAGGGCATCAACTATATGATCAACATATACTCAGATAGTAATCAATTTGCCCTTCAAGTCCTCCAGCAAAACATGGCAAATATGGATAATACAATTATCCTAATAGGGGACTTCAACATAAGAGATAGTGACTAGGATCCCAATTTCAAATACCACTCTTCTCATACTGATGATTTCATTACTATCGCAAATAGCTTAGGCCTCAAACTGTCTTTACTCTCAAACCCTGGCCCTACTAGGTTTGTAGATAACCCATGTGATACTGACTCTATTATAGACCTCATTTTCCTCCCCCCAAGCAACACAGGCTTTGGTTGACACACACTCTACCCTGAAATCTGCAAACCATCTGACTATGTTCCACTTATCATTGAAATTGGTATTAGTGAAATAAATACTGATATCCATATATGGTCTATTAAGAAGGATAGCAAAGAAGAAAAGGACTTCATCACCTCACTAGTTCAAGGAGTACAAAGCCTCAATACATCAGCTATTAGGAGCAAAGCAAATTTGGAAAACCTAGTCCAACAATTGGTATCTGTCTTTGAGAATATGTGAAGTACTCACTCCAAATGGAAGCACATCACAAAACACTCTAAAGAATGGTGGAATCAAGATTGCACTGACAGACTCAATAGATACTATGAATCAGGCAACCTTCAACACTAGAAGGAATTCAAATCAGTAGTACATACAGTCAAAAGGACGTTCTTCAATGACAAAATCCACAAAATTGCATTATCTAACAAGAGACCCTGGGACTTAATGAGCTTGTAAGAAAGCTAAACTCCAAGCTGGAATAAAGCCAACTGCTCTTTGTTCAGCAATTGACAAAGAGAACTCAATAGAGTTCCTGTTAGATTTTCTACACTACTTATACAACTACTACATAGTCTGTGCACTATCTTCCCATGCCTATCATGTGACCAATCATGTGACATCATGTGATGTGACTGTAACCTTTGTAACACTTGTGATGTGACACTTTCCCACACTCCTTCCTGTGTAGTAAGTCCAAGATAAAAGCAAAAGAAAAGAAAAGAAAAGAAATATAAATAATGACTTAGCCATTTTGCCAAGTCATGACAGAGCTGGGTCAGGAAAAAATCCCTGTCTGCTATCGAATCCATCTTGTATGAAAATTGCCTATGCAATATCCTCCTTGATCTGTGGAATGCTGAAAGGGTGCAAAAGGGAATTGCATACTAGGACAAACAAAACAATGATATACCAGCTCCCAATTATGTGCTAAAGGTCTGAGGGGAGGTAATCAAAGATGAAGGTTTATAAATAATTAGAGAAATAAGAATTATATGCAGCTCCAATAAAATATATGTTGGTGATTGTAAAAGGATTGTAAGATTTCTCTAGATTATTGTCATATAGCCTCCTTAAGATGTCAACCTTTACACACCATGACAAAAGCTTCTCTGGAAAATACAGTTAGTTGATCACTCATAGACCCTCCACACTCAGTTGCCCCCTTGTCTGCACCCCTAACACTGAACCTTATGGGTGTGATGCAATCCAAGTGTATACCTAACCAAGCTTTCCCAGCCTGCTGTCCTCTCCGAAGCCTACCTGAGTTGCATCTGCATCTTCTTCCTAGATCAAGTTCTAGGTATATTCTGTGTTCTTTTCAAGACACCCCACTGGTCCCAGTCTTCTTACTCTCAATAGATTTGCATTTACGATTCCAGAGGCAGTATAGATGGAGATAGGAGTCAAGAGATTTCTCTTCCTATCCAACTACACACTGGATACTATATTAAAATGATTACAAAGCCCTAAAACTCAAGGAATAAAATATAAAAAGAAAACTATTACTACTTTTGATGTTCTCTCAGCTTCTTCTCGTGCTAAGTCTGTCCTAATTCCCAGTGATAATATGTCCTTGTGGTAACATATCCTCTTTATCAAATCCTTCCCATCAAAGATAACACGTCTTCATCGTCACTTCTCTCTAGAATATTCTTCCTAGTCTCCCATTACTCCCTTTGTAAGAGGGCCCTCCTTGGTTATTTGTTAAGTAGTCAGTAAGCCCTACTCAATGTCTAGTATCTCCGAGTCATGTCCTAGGGCTTATTTATCTAAATATAATTGATCTGATGCCATCAATGCTTAGTTGCAATCAGAGTCTATTTATCTAAGTCCGTCGTCCAAACACTACTAGTTCTAGAGTCCCAGTTTGCCATATCTCTAAGTCGGTTCCATTCCATAATGGATCTAGAGCATAGTTCTTTTATGACTTTCTTCCTAAACCTAATGCCAGCTTATTCTGCTTGCCTCCCAAGGTATCAACATAAGCTCTAGTTTGGTTCTCTCTTGCTCAATGTCTTTATTATATGGTATTACGTTCTGAGGATATAGAAAGGGTTCTAGAGTAAACTCTAATCAAGAATTTGTTGGTATAAAGTATATCAAATGTTATCTTCTGCGGAAAATTTGCTTGCAGCGTAATAACACGCTATACAAATCATACAATGTGGCAGAAAACAGACTAGTCAACACTAGATTCCTTAATGAACTTCTCCAAGCAAATGGCATTGAATGGACCCCATTCTCCAACTAGGAATTTATAGATGTAATAGCTAAGTGCTCATCATCATCTACTCCAGGACCAAACTATGTATCATGGAGGCATCTCAAAGCCTTGATCTCACATAACATATGCCTCAAAAGATTAGTGCACATTGCTAATGCTTATATTATATTAGAGTACTAGCCCTCCTACTTCAAATTTGCTAATACTGTTACCATTCCCAAACCAAATAAGACGTTGTATAACACACTGAGCTCTTTCGGACCTATTGTACTCCTCAATACAATTGGCAAGCTAGTTGAGAAAGTCATCAGCAATAGACTACAGTTTCATATGACAGCCAATGGCTTTCTAGACCCTAATCAACTAGGAGGCATCAGACAAAGATCTACTACTGACATAGGAATATATCTTACTCACCTCATTTGTGCAGGGTGGCTCAGACAATATAATACTAGCATTATAGTATTTGATATTGCCCAATTCTTTCCCTCTCTTAATCACAAGTTTCTCTTTACTTACCTAAAGAAAGCTAGACTTAACACTAATGCCATAGGCTTCTTTAATAGCTACTATTCCAACCAATCCACCACATACACCTGGAATAATTTCTCATCTCTAGCATTCAACACCAATATCAGAGTAGACCAAGGCTCTGCTTTATTTCCTATCTTTTCTGCTATTTACCTTGCCCCAATTATTAAAACATTCAAAAAAAGAATTAAAAATCTAAAAGAAAATATTCCAACTGACATTCTTTCTTTCATGGATGATGGTCTTTTAATTTCTCAGAAGAAAAGTTATTCACTATCTTCTTTCTTTCTTCTCTATAGCTACAATATTATGTCTAAGATTCTCATTGACACTGGCCTTGTTATGGAGCACAGCAAAACTGAGCTCTTCCACTTTATGAGAGCTTGACATTCTCTAACCTCTCTATCAACCTATTATCAGTAGGGGGCCCTGTTATCTCCCCTAAACCCATCTAGTGATATCTAGGCTTTTACTTTGACTGTAGACTCAATTTCAACTATCATATGCACTTCTATGCCACAAAATGCCTCTCCACCCTTAATGCCATGAAGCTACTAGGAAACTCTTTAAAGGGCCTCCTTCCCATCCAAAAATGCCTATTGTACAAAACCTGTGTCCTGTCTATCATCCTGTACAGATTTTAGCTATAGTTGTTCAAGGGTGCCCCCATTGTCAAAAATATTACCAAATTAAAGAAGATGCAGCAAAGAGTAGCTCTTTGGATCACAGGTGCCTTCTAAACTTCCCCATTTGACAGCATTGAAGCTATTGCATATTAAATAAATTATTATATTGTGTATTACTATAGTTTAATATATAAGTCGTGCTTACCTAAGCATGGTACTTCTTCATCTCAACTGCCACATTATGAACTGCTCTACTTCTCTCGAAATCTCTCTTTTCTATCAGGTTGTCTATTATTATCTGTTGGATAACTCAGTGAATAAGCTATTATTTGTCTCCACTGTAATTGCTACTCTCCATTCTTCTAACAGGTTATGGACCCCAGTTTGCCCTGACCTCCTTTAGTGCTCTCAAGCTGCCTTAGTTGATAGAAAGGACTTGACTGGCTTGCCAACCTATAGGGGAAATTGAGATGATCTCCCTGTTGAATTCCCTCATGTCCACAGGATCCTCTGCTCCTTTGCAGATGCTATGGCCCATAGCTATTTAGGATAAAGTGCTATGCATTCATTACTGCATCTGCTCCCTGAACTAAGCTGATTTCTTGATGATAGCTATGACTAGTTTAATATCCACTATCTCTCATCTCTCCGGCCCTGCTGTTTATCCATCTTGGGCAATCAGTGTGCATTTCTCTATTATCTTCTTTCACTCTCCAACTATCTCAGCTCAGTCCCTCACAACCTGTGCCAATGTAATGGCTGTAACTAGGAACTTTGTAACATCGAGTAGTATAGCCTGTATGGCTCGATGTAACAATAAATTTGTGTTACCTGTATCGCCTATAGCTGAGAATTTACAAAGATGTGATAGAGCACTATACACTACATGCAAGGGAAAAGAAGCACCATATGGCTGCTCTTATAATGATGAACAGTTCTTGGACTCTAGTGTCTTTGCCCATTTCACTCCTTTTGAGTCTGACTTTGTTTCTATGACTCAAGGAAATTATGGTCGTGTTGAGACAGCCAATTATAAAGCACCTCTTTTTATGGTTGCTGTAGGAACTGTCCTTATAGAACATGAAATCATTGACCTTAAAAACAGAACAACCAGAACTGCTATCTCTAAACTATGGCCAGTATACTGTGTTCCTGGTATAACTATGCGCCTCCTCTCCACTGGACAGCTACTCCAATCTAGATTGAGTATAGAAGGCACAATGGATGGTTCAACCTTTTGTGACTCATCTGGTGATGCTATTCTCTCTGTCCTACCTAATCTTTGGAGAAGCATTCAGGTTGTGAGGACATGTATCATTAAGAATAATGTTCCTAATCCTGTGAGCCTTGTTACAAGGCACCCAGATTATGAGACAATTTGTTATCATCTTAGACACATCTCTGATAAAGCCATAAGACATATTTCAGACAATGTTGAAGGTGCTGAAAAGATCTGCTTCCCTAACAAGAAGCATATATGCAGCAGTTGCACTTTAGGAAAGCTGCACCAGCACAGTTTCCCTAAGAACCCTAAATGTTCTAGTGAGACTCTTGGATTGATCCATTCAGATCTCCTTGAGCTCTCCACTTTATCATACTCTAAGTATAAGTCGGTGATTACATTCCTTGATGACTATTCCTTCTATTGCAGAGTTGCTTTCTTGCGCAAAAAATCAGATGCTATAGAAGCAATTAAAGCTGTTTTCTGGCTGTGGTCAAATACTACTTCTCACTTTGTTAAATGCCTACATACTGATAATGGGGGAGAGTATATAACATCAGAATTGCAATCCTTTTTATGTGAGCAAGGAATTGTCCATGAGACAAGTATACCATATGTATATCAGCAAAATAGTCAAACAAAACAGTTGAATCAGACATTGTTAGAAAAGGTGCAATCTATGTAACTTGAAGCATGCTTACCTGATTCCTGGTAGGAGTTTGCTTTTGCAACTGCTACCCATGTCTATAACCATACTTCCATTAAATATCTTAAGTAAAAAACACCTCAGGAGATCTTTACAAGTGAAAAACCTAAAATATTGCACCTCTATGTCTTTGGCTATGAAGTATATGTGTATCTCCCTAATGAAGTTTGCACAAATAAACTTATACCATGCTCTGAACTCATGATATTTATTGGGTATAAGGATAATGGCTATAGATTTATTCACCACACACAAGGAAATGTTATATTCTGCTCTACCCAAGCTATCTTTGATGAAGGATACTTCCTTAGATGTCTATCTTCTCACTCCAGAGAGCAAATACCTTCTGGTAGACTAACCCCAGAGATAGAGTCATCAGTACCTAAACCTTTTGGTATAGATGAACCTGCTCCAATACCCTTTCTACCAATACCTGCACATTCTAGACCCTTTACTCCTCCAATTCCTCCTCCTAATTTGCCAACTCACTCAGAATCTCCATCTCCCTCTCCTCCACTGACACCACCTAAATAGTCCTTAGTAAAAATTGAAGAGGTTGAAGATGATAAATATAAAGATGTTGAGATACATTCCCCAAGTCCTCCTCCTCTTAAAGCTGGTCTCTCATAGTATACTTTTTCTCAGGTTCCAACTGTAATACCTCAAAAATGAGGTAGTGGCCCACAACCAGGAGAAGATGTTCCTCCTCTGAGATATGGCTTAAGGAGATCAACCCGTGAGACTAGAGTCCCTCACAGAAAAGACAATATATATGGAGAGGATTGCTATCCCACAGATGTCCTGAGTGGCGATAATATCCTGGTGAGGCTGATCCAGATATGGCATGCAGAATGCTTGAGAATGCTCACAGACATATTCAAGCACAGCCTGAGACTATACCAATTGGAGGAGTATACTATCCATATAGTTAATAAAACAATACCGTTGAAATTAATGGAATTTGCTATGAAGTTGATTAGGTAGAACAACGACCTATCATAATTGACATAGAGGGAAATAGGATGGATACTCCACCTCCAGCAGGTGAGTCAGCTACCACAGCTATTACCAACCACATGGTACGTCTTGTAAGAGAAGAGGGAGTAGAGTATATTCGCTTTCTCTTGGCACTCAGAGCAACTGAGACTTATGTTCTACCAAAAACCTTTAAAGATGTCGCTAAACTACCAGCTGATTCTAAGAAAAAGTGGCTTGAGTCCTGTCTTGAGGAGTTGAAATCGCTCAAAAACAGAGATGTTTATGAAATTGTAGACCTCCTTAAGGGAAGAAAAGCGGTCAAGAACCGCTAGGTATTTAATATCAAGCCTGATGGTTGTTATCAATCTTGTCTTGTTGCCAAAGGATTTTCTCAAGTCAAAGGCATTGACTTTGATGAATTATTCTCTCTAGTTGTCTGCTATGAAACTATGCGACTGCTTCTTGCTGTTGCTGCACTTGAGAATTTAAATATCCAAAGCATTGACGTCAAAACAGCCTACTTATATGGCAATCTGGATGAGGAAATCTATATGGAGCAACCTGAAGGTTTCAAACTACCTGGAAAAGAAAACAAAGTCTGGTGACTTTGCAAAGCATTGTATGGCCTTAAGCAAGCTGACTTATCCTGGTAGTACACAATGACCAAGTCAATGCTTGCCCTAGGATTTAAGAGATATAAATCCGATGCTGGTGTATATTACTATTATGACAAAAAGACTAAAGCACTAGTTATAGCCATTGTCTATGTTGATGATGTTTGCTTTATGGGTACTAAAGGTTTCCTGCTCCTCAATGAGTTAAAGCAGAAATTTATAGCTAGATGGGAATGTCATGACCTTGGTGAAACCACAGAGTTCCTAGGCATGCACATAAGCTGTGATTGTAAAAATTGAAAGATATTTATTGATTAATATGAGTATTTGGAGAAGGTACTGGCATACTTTAATGTTGCGACTAATCCTACTCATACTCCACTGCCATCTGAGTTTAGCTTTAAACCAAATGAAAAGCAGTGTGATCCCAAATTCCACCAAAAGTACCAACAACTGGTTAGTTCTCTAATGTACTTGATGATTAGCTTGAGACCAGATATTGGCTTCGCAGTTGTCAAGTTAGCTCAACAGATAGCAAACCCTTCTAACAATCATTATTGAGTTGGGTTACACCTATGTAAATACTTGCTTGCCACTTACAGATATTGGCTTGTCTATAATAGATTAAGCAATGAATCACTTATAGTATACTCTGATTCTAATTGGGGCCAAGACTATGAGCATCGCAAGTCAACTACTGGCTATTTCACTATGCTGGCTCAAGGAATCACTTCCTGGTTAAGTTGCAAACAGAAATTAGTAGCCCTCTCCTCTACTGAGACTGAGTATATAGTGCTCTCTGATTGCAGCTGCCAACTCGTCTAGACATCAAATCTCCTGAGTGAGATTGGTTTTGATATTCCTGTCCCTTACCTCTATGGTGATAACCTTGTATCACTCTTCTGGAGCACCAACCCAGAAAAGAGGTCCAAACACATTGATATCTGATATCACTATGTCAGGGATGCAATAGAGGATAACAAAATCAAACCATACCACATTGATGGAGCTAGGAATCCTACTGATATCTTGACTAAGAATCTTGGTCAGATACTGTTCCACTAGTTCTGTCTACTCCTTGGTTTGGAGGTTCTATGAACTTTCCTTTTAATTTATATTATCACTCAATGACTACTACTTTGAGTGAGGGGGGGTGTTAAATAAATTATTATATTGTGTATTACTATAGTTTAATATACAAGTCATGCTTACCTAAGTATGGTGCTTCTTTGTCTCAACTGCCATATTGCAAACTGCTCTGCTTCTCTCGAGATCTCTCTTTTCTATCAGGTTGTCTATTATTATCTATTGGATAACTTGGTGAGTGAGCCATCATTTGTCCCTACTGTAATTGCTGCTCTCTATCCTTCTAACATTGCAGACCTCATCCCCATTACTCTATACCTCTGTAAACTAAATGGCAGACACCACTTCCATTCCTCCTTCGTATGCCATCAACTCCTTACTGAATTCTCAACATGCTAAGAATCAAACCCCTCATAAAAACATGACTTCCAAACTCACTAAAAAACAATACACCAACCTCAAGAGCCCCATCAAGGATGTCAACGAGCAGCTCAATGGTGTTATGACTTGGCAAATTGGCTAAGTCATTATTTATATTTCTTTTCTTTTCTTATTTACAACTACAAGATGGAGCACGGGAAAGTATTACGTGACTTTGTCACAATGTCACAATGGTGTGATGGAGGGTCACAGATGGTCATGTCACAGTCACAGTCACAGTGGGTCACATGATGAGAGTAACATGAGGACCATGGGAGAGCAAACGCATAGCCACAGTAGTAAAGTGTATAAGTAGTAGAGAAATGAGCGAGAACTCCATCAAGTTCTCTTTGTCAAACTCTGAACAAAGAGACAGTTGGCTTAATTCTGGTCATCGGACTTTAGATGCTGACAAACAGCATTAGAAGCTACTTCAACCCTCTCCATCCCCTCTTTTCCCCTGGTTTCCATATCACAAATGGTCACTTACTTGATTCATGATTGATGAGTTGATATTCAAAAGTGCTTAATAAGTGAAGTTAGACAGTGACAAGAGATGTTGTTAAGTCTGAGATCTAATCCTCAGACTATAAGTCCTTATATACATAATTGTGATAGTCTGTGCACTAGGACAGATCATCACATGCTACTACCTATTGTTCTACATATGGTAGTGCCTTTGTACTTAAAATAGTGATAACTTAACCATATGGAGGCTGTCC
>Ga0153962_1000247_pt1 | contig 11995 bp, 12 predicted proteins | sample TSFL046MetaG_FD_106657 | JGI IMG/M metagenome (GOLD analysis project Ga0153962, IMG submission 106657) | Attine ant fungus gardens microbial communities from Florida, USA - TSFL046 MetaG | ecosystem: Host-associated > Fungi > Mycelium > Unclassified | place: USA: Florida, Withalacochee...
GAACAGAGTGAAAAGGAATGCGCATCGATTTTGCGTAGCGGCCATTTTCGCCGGCACGGCTTTCGGCGCCGGGGCAGCCACCCGGGAAGAGGCTCAGCGTCTTGATGCTGCCTACCCCCCCGGCAGCGTGGTTGTCTGCCGTTCTGATTTGCCGGCGGACGCCAGGCCGGCAGGGATAGCATCGGTGATTACCCGGGGAAAAGTGCTCGCCCGCCACGATAACCTCACGGATTTTAACACGGAAGTCGCCTGGCTGAATGAAGACTCGGGAGCCAGGGCCATGACCCTGACGTTCCGGTCGACCGAGCGCGCCGGACCCGCCGGCGTTTATCTTCGGATCGATCCGGACAGTATGGCCTTGGCAGTGCCCGGCGCCCCGCCCGAAACCGTGGAAAAATTCCTGAACGGCTTCAGAGCCAGCATGGCCAAAGCGGAGCAGTACAGTCCCTACTCAGACACCGACATTACGGATTTTCCGTCCTTTGTGACGCACAAGCCCGGCGAGCCGGTTGCCCACTGCAGTAAAGAGGAGCCTGTTCATGAGTGACAGCCGGGACCTGACGTACCTGCCGGCCGGGTATTCTCCTCCGGCTACCGCCTCGCTTCCTGTCGCCATTGACTATCCGGCCGCCCTGGCGCTGCGTCAGATGGCTACCCTTGTCGATGACCTGCCTAAATATCTGCTGGCGCCGGAAGTCAGCGCCCTGCTCCACTACATGCCAGACCTGAAACGAAAGACGCTTTTCGCGACGCTCTGGAACACGGGGGCACGCATTAATGAAGCCCTGGCGCTGACCCGGGGAGACTTTCTGCTGCGCCAGCAGTATCCGTTCGTGCAGCTGGCCACCCTGAAGCAGCGCGAAGAAAAGGCCGGCCGCCGTGCCGGCCGCCTGGCGGCCGGTACCGTCACCCACCGTCTGGTGCCGCTTTCCGACGCGCAGTACGTCACCCAGCTGGAGATGATGATTGCCACCCTGCGCATTCCGCTCGAGCGGCGCAATGAAAAGACCGGCCGGCCGGAAAAGGTGCGGCTCTGGGAAATCACCGATCGCACGGCGCGCACCTGGCTGAACGAGGCCGTGGAGGCCGCCGCCGAGGACGGCGTGACGTTCTCGATACCGGTTACGCTGCACACGTTCCGGCACAGCTATGCCATGCACATGCTGTATGCCGGCACGCCGCTGAAGGCGCTGCAGAGCCTGCTGGGACACAAGAGCGCCAAGTCTACCGAGCTATACACGCGCGTGTTTGCGCTGGACGTAGCTGCCCGGCATCGGGTGCAGTTTCAGATGGCGGGAACTGATGCTGTGGCCATGCTTAAAAAGATCAGCTCTTAATGCGTCCGAAACCGACCGTTTACGGACATAAGACTTAAGGTGCTTTAAAAGTAATTATTGTTACTATTTGATTTATAACAGTCAACTTGAGAAATTATTTGGTGAGCGGATATAAAAAAACCGCCTACATGGAGGCGGTTTTTGAAGGGATGGCCCAAACAAGTCCGGGACTAAGCCACAGGCGAGCAAGTAAGGGCCCTTTTTTTCAGTTTCCTCAACCGCCACTAGGGCCATTAAGGTAGATAGGTTACTATGTGAATCATAATGTAAGTATCCCAGCTTTAGTTCCACACACTTTTTGAGATTTCCGGTTCCTCAGCCATCAGCCGGTATTCTTCCGGTGTCAGGTTATTCAGGGATTCATGGGGCCGCTCACTGTTGTATTCATTCAGCCAGCGCTCTGTGATTTCCCGTAATTCGTTCAGCGTTCTGAACAGGTAAAAATCCAGTATTTCTGTCCGGTACGTTCTATTAAACCTCTCAATAAACGCGTTCTGTGTCGGCTTACCCGGCTTGATAAATTCCAGCATCACACAATGGTCTTCAGCCCATTGCGCCAGAGCCAGTGATATCAGTTCCGGGCCGTTATCCATCCGCATCTTCAGCGGATATCCGCGATTCGCCACTATCCTGTCCAGAACCCGCACCATTCGTTGCGCAGGAATATTCAGATCGATTTCTATCGCCAGGGCCTCGCGGTTAAAATCATCCACCACGTTGAAGGTCCGAAAACGCCGACCACAGACCAGCGCGTCGTGCATAAAATCGATAGACCAGCTCTGATTGAGCGCTTCCGACGTTGCCAGCGGAGCCGGATTGCGCACCGGAAGACGCTGCTTACCCTTGCGTCGAAAATTCAGTTTCAGCAGACAGTAAATCCGGTGTACGCGCTTATGGTTCCAGACGAGCCCCTGCCTGCGCAGCACCTGAAAAAGCTTCTTAAAGCCGTAGCGGGGATAGCGCTCTGCCAACCCGGTCAGCACCTGGATCACCGCTTCATCACGCCGGGTATCGGGCTGGTAACAATACACCGTCCTGCTCAGCGATAACGTCCTGCATGCCTGGCGTATGCTCATCGTAAACTGCGCGGTCAGATAGTTGACGAGCTCACGCTTTATCGCTGGTTTTAAAGCTTTTTTTCGATGACATCTTTCAGTGCACGGCATTCAAGACTGAGCTCGGCAAACATTTGTTTGAGACGGCGATTTTCGTCTTCAAGATCCTTCATCTTTTTGATATCAGAGGCTTCCATCCCGCCGTACTTTGCTTTCCAGTTGTAGTACGAGGCCTCAGATATTCCCGCTTCGCGGCAGCCATCTTTGACGGTGCGTCCGGCTTCGACGGATTTCAGAACGGCGATGATTTGGTGCTCAGTGAATCGGGCTTTTCGCATGGTGATCTCCTCGAAGGACATAATCAGTATGTCGGAAGATCTCTAAAAGTGAATGGTCCGGTTAAGCGGGATACTTACATTCTCCGTATGGAATTGTGAATAATAATTAAGAGAAGCTTTCAACTTTTTATTTTCATTATCGAGCCAACTCCGAATATAGTTTAAAGATAAGTCATCTAAATTACGGTTTTGTTTTCCCTTTATCTGAAGAGGAACATATGTCCCTTTTAATAACCCAAGCTCTAGAGTGGCTCTTATTCCCCACGGAGTTATGATAGAATATATATAGGATTCTCCAGCCATTACTCTCGCCTTGTAAGAGGCCACGCAATGTTGCATATTTCTACCTTCGGCTATCAAAGAATTAACTGAATTTATGAATTTTATACCTTCCTCAGTAGTAAGGCTAGGTTCTTCAAAATAAATATCCTGTTTCAAAAACCGAGTAGTTTCCAAAAGCCTCTTAGACCATTCATCATGCAAGGATCTAACGTCTTCTTTGCTCCTACATTCAAGCACTATATTAGATGCTTTTTTTATTCCTATATTTTCTCCAATTCTAATACTGTCCTTCACAATATGCTGAAGTGAGCACATTCCAGCTTTATAATCTCTTAGGAATGGCTTTCTTTGGTTAGAAATTGATTTTAAAAGCGTTGATCCCGCAAGAATCCTATATCGTAATGAAAGATAAAGCTCTTGTAATGTTATCGAGTTATGATGCTTATATGCATCAAGGATGTCATCATTACGCATACAGTGGATCAACCATCTGAGTTCTTCCCTGCGTCCCGAAAGTAAAGCAGTTTTTTTAAGAACCCTGACACGACGCTCTGAAGGCTTGATATCGCTCAATAAGAACAATAGGTTGCGCCTTTTCACTCTAGAAAGGTACTCATATACATGGGACCCTACAGAATAGTAATTTTTCATAACTATTATCCAAGCCAAATTAGGACAATCACTATATAACTCTGTCAATGCCCGGCTCGATACCAAAGAGTTAAAAAGTTCAACCTGTGCGTCAACGTAACGCAGTTGATATATCAGCTCATCGTCAGGCTGACGTCCAAGGAGGCATATCAAATGGTTTACAGCTTTTCTGCCCATCATATCTACATTAAAGAGAGGTATTCCACAATCTGTCTCGCGAGAGTGAACAACTCTACCATGATAAATATCTGAAAAAACCATGCCTTCTTCAACATATATTTTTATCGCAACATCTAAAAAAGGTGTAAAAGATAACACGATTTTATTCTTGAGAAGGTACACCTTCATATTACTTCCCTTTCTAAATGTTGAATATTTTTCTTAAGGTCAAGAATCAAGCCATTTAATTTAATTTTTTCTTCGCCCGTAAAACTCATGGAGAAGTTTGCTTTTGTTACTTCCAGTTCTAGCAAACGTGTTTTTGCCATAATCAAGTTAAGCTCGTTGATACTATCTACTGCCACCTTACCTTTTTTGGCCAGCTCACCTATTTCAATTTCAACAAACCCGAGCTTGGCTTTAGCTGTATTGCTTTCGGCCAAACGTTTCAAAAGCAAACGAATCGGATTGAGCATTATAATCATACATATTATAAATACAGCAGGCCAGCTAAGGAGTAGCTGTAAAATCTGAATGGTTTCACTCATGAAGAATACGCCTTATAAATTACCATTTAAATTTTCTCTTACCTCAAAATTTGTGTCAACATTTTTCCACAAAATTGACTTACCATCCTTACATAAAGGAGATATATCAGACTGACCAAATCGACGTTTAGTTAGATATGGAAAAAAGAAATCACTCAGCATATCTAATAGGCGACTTATTGTGATCATTTATCAATTATCATGCCCTTTATAAAGCTTTAAAGCGTGAATTCGCTTGGAGAATTTTACATTTTTAGCTCATCAACGTCACTGACTATATGTTACCCAGATTTTCGGACGACACACTGTACTGCTGCCAGCAGACTTAGTCTAGGTTACGCCTGCTTATTAAAATGTCTCTTTGAAAAAGTAGCTTTACCCGAAACCTTCAGGCAGGGGATAATCCGGTCAGATTTCAGCACGCAGCCTGGCTGCCAACCCCATCAGGATCAACATGACCGACTCCGTCGACAACCACTCCGTTCCAGGCGGGCTGGCTCTTTCTTCCGCAGAAGCTCAGGACGCCTTCGCCCTGGCCGCCATCAACAGTGGCCCGTTGCTGAATCCGGCACAGGCCTACCTGATAGGGCTGTCCTCCGCCGCCAGCCGGCAGACAATGAAGTCTTTTCTGAATATCGTGGCGGGCATGCTCGGCTTTACCTCACTGCAGAGCTGCGCCTGGGGCAGTCTGCGCCGGCACCATATTCGCGGCTTGCTGGAAATGCTGCAGGTGAGCGGCCGGGCGCCTGCCACCATCAATACTTACCTCTCTGCGCTGAAAGGCACTGCCCGGGAAGCGTGGATGATGAAGCAGATGGATACGGAGAGCTATCAGCAGATCCTTTCGGTGCGGGCGGTGCGGGGAAGCCGCCTCACGCGCGGTCGTGCGCTGGCGCCACAGGAAATCCACGCGCTTTTTCGCAGCTGTGAACAGGATACCGGCTGCAAAGGCCCGCGTGACGCCGCCATGCTGGCAGTGATGCTGGGCTGTGGTCTGCGTCGGTCAGAAGTGGTTGATCTGGACTACGCCAGCATCCTGCATCAGGAGCAGGCTTTGCTTGTGCGGGGAAAGGGTAACAAGGAGCGGCTGGCGTTTATGCCGGAAAACGTCTGGATACGCATTCATAGCTGGACCGATACCATCAGGGGTGAACAGGAGGGACCACTCTTTACCCGTATTCGAGCAGGTGACGATGTCACTTCTAAGCGCATGACGCCTCAGGCGGTATATCACATTCTTGGCCAGCGCCGCACTGAAAGTGGTATTGATGGCTGCGCGCCGCATGACCTGCGCCGCACTTTTGCCTCGATGATGCTGGATAACGGAGAAGATCTGATCACCGTCCGGGATGCGATGGGACATGCCAGCGTCACCACGACGCAGAAATATGACCGGCGCGGAGATGAGCGTTTGCGTAGGGCTGCCGATAAACTGAGGTTTTAAAAAAATAGCCTGATCGCGGTTCACCACCAAAGCTGTCATGTAAGCCATTGCCTGCTTTTTATACTGAACCGTACACAGGCTATCCCCATTTTCTGTGGATAAAATAGATTGGCTGGCAACATCCCTACCCAGACGTTGGGCGTGCCGCGCGTATAACCTTCTGGCGAAAGCGGTTCGCGAGTGACCGCCGGGTTACCTGACCCAGGCCCATACCAGCTTACCGGTCACGGCATCAAAAGCGCGCACAACACCCGGCGGCTCGCCGGTCTCGAAGTTATCAATGAGGCGGCCACCGACAATCACCAGGTTGCCCGCGACCAGCGGCGCAGACGATTGCTGATAGTAGCCAGGCTTAACTTCGCCCATGCCTGCTTTCAGATCGACGACGCCATTGTCGCCAAAGTTTGCGGCAGGTTTACCTGTGTGCGCGTCAATAGCGACGAGGCGGCCATCGCCAGTGGGGAAGAACAGGCGCTGCGGGCTGACAGAGGTGTCCAGTGCGCTATTGGGAGAAACGACATTTTTGGCTGTCGTTGCATCAAAATAGCCGGTGCCGCGACAGCGCTGGTAGGTTGAGTTGCCGCGTCCAGCCGTGTAGCGCCATTTTTCCTTACCGCTATCGATGTCATAGGCGATCAGAGAGGTATAGGCCGTACAAACATATAAGCTGTCGCCAACCTGCAGTGGCGTATTTTGATCTTCAGCGTCGCCTTTATCCGGTACGACGGCTTCGCCGGTGTGCGCCGTCCAGGCCACCTTAAGGTCTTTGACGTTTTCCGGCGTGATGTCGTTCAGGGTGGAGAAACGAGAACCTTTGGTATCACCCGCCCAGGCCGGCCAGTCTTTAGGGCCTGAGTTCGGTGCAACGTCATGCGCGGTTTTGTCATTTGCGGCGACTTCGCCATTGCGAATAATGCCTTTCGGCTGGAATGAGCTGATAAAGGCGGCAATCACACCGACTGCCAGCACGCTGCCTAAGCTGCATGCCCAGCGACGGGTGCGAACTTTTGAGGTGAGCAGCGGCACAGAAAACGCTATCAGCACCGCACCCGCTGCAGGCGTGAACAGGCGTGAGAACAGCGGCCAGAATTGCAGACCGACATCCCACAGTGACCAGATAACGCTATAGATGAGGGTGAGAGCGTACATCAGCGCGCCAGCCAGGCGGCGGCGCGTAATCAGAACACCGCTGCACTGCAGCAGAATGCCGGCAATCAAGAAATACCAGCTGCCCCCAGCCAGGCCAGCCATCCTCCGCCGCCAATAAAATAGAGCCCTGCCAGCGTGGTCACGATCCCCACCAGCATGAGCCAGGTCCGTCCGGTTTTACCCGGCTTATCTGCGTACATAATCATTTCCCTTCAGAATAAATACCCAATCACAGGCTTTTTCACCGTTACATGGGGCTCGACAAAACCCATCTCTGTTGCTGTGCCTTTTCAGGCAAATAACGTCTCCTCCCGCGCTGTATTAAAAGCAGGAAAAGTTAGCCTGTCTGGCTGGCACTTGATAAACCTGTTACGACGCTACGTTAGTCAGAGATGGCGCGTAGAAGCCTCCTGTAAATGCTATCTACTCCATTGCATACACATATGCATACAAATGGCGGGCGCAGAATAGATCCTTGTCATTAACAAAGTCAGTGAAACGCATTTACATAACTTTAAATTGTTATCGATGGGACGATAAATGTGATCTGCATCTCATATCATTAGCAATCAGGCAGGGGGAGTAGAAAAATTACCCACACATTAACAGGGAGTTAGGGGGAATCGGCTGGATACAGGCGCATGCAGAGGCAGGGAGCCTTCTGAGCCCAGCTCAGAAGGCTGTAAAATCATGGATTAACGCACATAGTCAGCGCCGGTGATGTCGATGGTCGATCCGGTCGCATGGCGGCATTTGCCGCTGGCAAGGAAAGTAATCATCGCCGCAACGTCTGACGGCGGGGTCACCTCCCGCAGCGGTAAATCAGCGGTAACGGCTTCTTCACCCACGCTGGCAATGTGCTCTTCGGCCATCGCGGTGCGCACCCAGCCCGGCGCAAGAGCGTAGGCAAGCACATTCTGGCAACCATATCCGCGGGCAATTCCCTTGGTCAGCGCCAGCAACCCCCCTTTCGCGGCGCCGTAAGCCAGATGCTCCGGCCCGTCGCCACGGTGAGATGAGCGGCTCGCCATATTGATGATAATGCCGCCGCCGCGCTGGGCGAAGTGATGAATCGCCAGGCGGCACAGATCCGCTGGCGCCTTCAGGTTAACCTGCAAATTCAGCTGCCAGCCGCTATCCCATGCGGCAGGATCCTGCAGCGGCGTCGCGACATAGATGCCAGCATTATTGACCAGCACATCAAGGGTGTCGGTTAAGGTTAAGGCCTGCTGCCACAGCTGGTTTGCCCCCTCTGTCTGCGCTAAATCGCTCTGTATCAGCTGCAGACGTTCGGGAAAGCGCGCCAGCATCTTTTCCGCGCTTAGCCTGTCACGGCCATAATGGCCGATAATATTCGCTCCCTCGTCGTGCAGCGCTTTGACTATCTCACTACCGATGCCTTTCGTCGCACCGGTTACCAGTACTGTTTTACCTGTCAGAGAATGCATCTTTACTCCTTGTGTCAGGCGACGGCTTGCGCGCCGGTGATTTCCAGCAATGAACCGCACAGATAAGGCGCTTCATCAGAGGCGAGAAAGGCAATAGTCGCTGCGATCTCTGCCGGCTCGCCGATGCGGCCAAACGGCACCAGCGCGTTGAGTTCGTCAAGCGAGCGGCCGCTACGGGCGAGATTGCTTTCCAGCATCGGGGTTCGCACCTCGCCAGGGCAAACCGCATTTACCCGCACGTTGTGGGGCGCGTAGTCGCGAGCCAGGCTCAGGGTGAACGCCGCCACAGCGGCTTTTGAGGTGTTGTAGGCGATATGACCCGGCGCGGGATGGAGTCCCCACTGTGACGCCGTATTCACGATGGCGCCGCCGCCCTGCGCGATCATCTGCGGCAACACGGCGCGACACATATGAAACAGCGCATCGAGATTAACCGTGAAGGTCTCTTGCCAGTCCGCATCGCTTAATTCCAGCAGCGCGCCGCGTCGGTTTATACCGGCATTGTTAACCAGTACGTCGATTCGCGCTTCCCGCGCGGTCAGTTCAGCGACAAACGCCGCAATCTCATCTCGCTGCGACAGATTAACCGCGCGCCACTGCGCACTCCCGCCGGTGGTGCAAATATTTTCTGCCAGCGCGGCGGCGGCATCAGCATGGCTGTCAACGATCCATACCTGTGCCCCCTCGTCCGCAAAGCGACGACAGACCGCATCGCCAATTCCTCCCGCACCGCCGGTGACAATGACATTCTTATTGTGAAAGCGCTTCATCGTGACTCCTTTTACCCATCATTCGTTATAAAAAGTTTGTAAAAGACCCGGCTGGTTTTTGCCGATGGCAACGATGCCGGCAAGAGTTCGCGGGCGTGACAAAGCCGCAGAGACTATAAATTCAGCTCCATGTCTTTTAATAAATTACGCTGCATAAACGTCAGAAAGCGATTTTGAAACAACATCGTGTGTTCGTGCGCCCGGGTATCCGCTAAATCGGCATCGCCCGATCGAATCGCGGCAATCAGCTCATCATGATCGCGCCCCAGCTTTGAAGGCGCGTCCTGACGCGTCATAAAGTCAAACTGCAGATGCTGTATGCGCTGCCCCTCCGAGAGTAATTTGTCGTAGTACTTCGACAAATAACTGTTGCGCGCCGCGGCGGCAATCGCCAGATGGAATTCTTTATTGCGCTCGGTCATGGCGCTAAAGTCACCTTTGTAAACCGTTTCCATATAGGCGTCGTTGGCCGCCTCGATAGCCACCATATCTTCATCATTGCGGTGCAGTGCGGCCAACCGCGTGACCGCACGCTGTACCAGATCCAGCGCCGTGATGTAGTTAGGAAATTCTTCAATTTCAAACGGCGTCACAATGGCTGTGCGGTTAGGCAGAATGGTGACCAGCCCTTCGCTAACCAGACGCGCCATCGCATCCCGTACTGGCGAGCGCGACAGGCCAAAGGTGGTCGCCAGGGAGATTTCATCCAGCTGTTCGCCATGTTTGAGTTGCAGAGTCAGGATCTGGCGGCGCAGCTCTTCATAGATATAGCGTCCGCCATGTCGACGGCCCGCCCCCTCTTCTTTCTCACTCTTTTTGGTCATTATCCGTTTCTCTGGCTAAAAATTTTCAGGGCATGTTAGCGGGTCCGTACCTGTCAGGACAATGCTGGTCCCCAGGTGTCGCTCAGCATAAACCCGGCGGCAAGGGAATCGTCGGGATCCACGCCCAGCTGCTGGAAACCATATATCCAGGCTCGGCCGGTGACGCGCGGCAAGACCGCTGGCCTGTCGCCAACCCATGTTCGTCCGCGCAGCTCAATAGTGAACTCGCCGTTGATTGTTGAGCGCGAAGTCAGCTCATCGCCCGTGTCAACTTCGCCTCGTGCAACCAGAGTGGCAAGATTCGCTGAGCTGCCGGTGCCGCAGGGCGAGCGATCCACGCGACCCGGCGGCAGCGTAGTACAGGTGCGCCATACGTTGTCCGCTTCGCGCTGACGAAACATCACATAGGCGATTTCGTTGATTTGCGGCAGAAGCGGATGTTCCACTTTTACCTGCTGATTGATGTAGTGGCGGAAATCGACGCCGTAGCTGGCCAGCGCGCGCGCATTGTCCGGGCCGATGGTCAGGCCGATTTGCTCAACGTCGATCAGGGCATAATAGACGCCGCCAAAGGCGATATCCGCTTTCACGCCGCCTACGCCCGGGATATCAAATTCGCGATCGAGATGCTCGACAAAGGCGGGCACCATATCCAGCGACACGCTAACGCAGCGACCCTCTGAGCAGTGAGCCAGCGCCGTGACCACACCCGCAGGCGTGTCGAGCACCACCGTGGTTTCCGGCTCCTGCATGGCGACCATGCCGGTCTCCAGCAGCGCAGTCACCACGCAGATGCAGTTGCTGCCGGACATAGGATGCGCTTTGTCTGCCTGCAAAACGATAAAGCCGGCGTGAGCGCCCGGCACCGTTGGCGGCAGCAACAGGTTGACCGACATTTGTAAACAGCCGCGCGGCTCCAGCATAACCAGCCGCCGCAGGCTGTCATCGACCTCATTGATGTAATTCATCTTGTCGAGCATGGTGGCGCCAGGAATATCCAGTACGCCCGCCGTGATGACCTTACCAATCTCGCCTTCACAGTGCACATCAATCAGCTGTAACGTTTTTTTCCAGCGCATCGCGTTGTCTCTTATTTGAGGTACCAGCCCCAGGGTTCTTCACTGTCGTAACGGGTGATCTGCTTGGTTTCGAGGTAATTATTCAGCCCCCACACTCCCAGCTCCCGTCCAATGCCGCTCTGCTTATAGCCGCCCCACGGCGCTTCGGTAAAGGTGGGCTGCGAACAGTTGATCCAGACAATGCCCGCCCGCAGCTTACGCGCCACGCGTTCAGCCTGCTCAGAATCGGCTGACATGACCGCTGCGGCCAGACCAAACCGTGAACGGTTCGCTGATGTGACCGCCTCCTTTTCGCTATCGAACGGCCGCAGGCAGACCACTGGGCCAAAAATCTCCTCGCGCCAGATGTCACTCTCTTCCGACATATCGGTGAAGATCGTCGGCTGCAGGAAATAGCCTTTGTCATGCCCAAGCGGACGTTTGCCGCCGGTCAGCAGCGTGGCGCCCTGCTCTACGCCTTGTGCGATGGCGCGCTGCACCTTTTCATACTGGGCAGCATTCACCAGCGGGCCCAGCAGCACGCCGTCGTGCATGCCGTTGCCAGTGGTTAATTTCTCCGTCTCTGCCACCAGCCGCGCCAGCAGGGGTTGATACAGATTTCGCTGTACCAGTACGCGTGAGGTGGCTGAGCACACCTCGCCTTTATTCCAGAAAATGCCGAACAGGATCCACTCCACCGCTTTCTCGATATCGCTGTCGTCAAAGACGATAAAGGCGGATTTGCCTCCCAGCTCAAGGCTGACGTTTTTAATATCCGCGGCGGCGGCCTGCATAATGCGGCGGCCTGTAGGCACGCTGCCGGTAAAGGCGAGTTTATCGATATCGGGATGTTCAGTAAGCGGCGCGCCGGTCTCGGTGCCAAAGCCGGTAACTACATTCAGAACGCCAGGCGGCAACTCCGCCTCGCGCGC
>Ga0153962_1000251_pt1 | contig 11958 bp, 11 predicted proteins | sample TSFL046MetaG_FD_106657 | JGI IMG/M metagenome (GOLD analysis project Ga0153962, IMG submission 106657) | Attine ant fungus gardens microbial communities from Florida, USA - TSFL046 MetaG | ecosystem: Host-associated > Fungi > Mycelium > Unclassified | place: USA: Florida, Withalacochee...
AATGGACTATATCTCGTATTCCCACAGCCATGCAGAACAGATATATCCTGTTCGTTTTCAGACAGGATTCGCGGCATTCATGGGGTCATAGATGGGCTATGTGTGAATGTTCCTCCCTGTAGAAGCGGATGCTCAGTCTGAGAAAACCTGGGTCAGTCAGCAGAACTGACACACTTCTGATACCATCCAACGACATATCTCTGGCACGACGGAATTGATCATGATCGTCAGGAGCACATTAGCAATAATTTCCCCCAGCAGCTGAAAAACATTCATTCGTTGGAAAGTACATCATCGGTTTGACAAGGGCCGGTGATGAAATCGGGGGTTCGACTACGAACTGATTAGCACCAGGTGTCAAATCTCTGCATAAAATCATGCGCATGAGCCAGTGTCAGGAGCTTGACCTCCATAAGGGTACATCGATATAATCAGATGGCCAGAAGCATACCCTAACTTCTCTTCCCAAAACATTAGGCTTTGCCCGCAAATCTGAATACCACTTTTTCAATCTTCCGTCTCATGTCATAGTTTGCACTATCCAGGCTTGTCTTGACCCTTCGGGAGTGAAGAAATATGAAGCATCAAAGCTCCCATCAATGTTCGCAGATCATACCTGAAAGTGAGAGTAAAAGGACCCATGGACGACTGTGCTTCGTGAAGGGTCTCAACGGGAAGCCGTTCAATGAGTGTAGCGCTGACAGCAGCTACATGCCACTCATAAGGGATGTGAGGTCCTGAGAATGGTCAGTTGCGGTTGATATGAGAGAGGAGATGGAGGACTTCTGGGTATGCGAGAGCTGTCACCCCGTGACAGTCATATCTATGAGCAACGACCATGCCCAGTCGTTCTGAAGATGGCATGCATTGCTCAGCAGCCAATAATTTACTGAGGACGACGCGTCAACCTCGTTGCAGTCAGCTACAGTGACCAAGTCTTTCTTTCATATTCATGCCTTCTACCGCCGCTCAATCTCATCTTTGAGGACACGAGTCCTATTAACTCTCCCAATAGCACTCATGGCGACATGAAGATGAATGAACGGCATTTTCCATGACGCTCATATGGAAGATGGTGATGTCCAGCTATCTACCCTTGCTCAACAACCTGAAAGTCAAAACGTGAGTGTTGTTTTCCTATTGTGCGCCGTTGTAGACGCGTTAATCTTTTGCCACTCGCTATTGTCAAATCTGCAACACCATCTCCGGCTTCCGTTACCGTAAGTGCTGGATTACTGCAAATTTGGCATAGGCAAGATCCCGCAGGTTTCGAATGCATGTATTATTTAGACTTCAAGGTGGAATATGAATATTGCCCGCACTCACTCCTGGAATCCGATGGCTTTACTGTCGCGATCGTGCCTCAGCCTTCCTTCATCAAATAATATCTGGAAACACTACACTGCCCAGTTTCATCTGATTGAGTTTGACGATCACATGTGTATTGACTGGCCCGAGTACTCACCCAATGGGAGACGGTTCGCATGTTGGTCTGCAACAGGCTCTCTCGTTCGAGTCTGGGACACACGAACTGGCCAACTCGTTTCCAAGTTGTAACGTCCGAGGTGGATGCAATGGCCTTTTGATTGAACATTTCCCTGGCGACAGACATCGCTCTGGAAACACAATAGGCTTTGACCTCTATACCTGCCATCTATACGTTTAGATTTTAGGTCGAGTAATACACATGGCGTTTATACGAAATGACACCAAGTTGGCGTACTGTGCTCCCGACTTTGGCTTGAGAATATGGGACTATTGCAGCATGAAAAGTGACCGGACCGGGGCTCGAACCCAGACCCTTCTGGAACTGCACCAGATGCTCTACCATTGAGCTATCAGGTCCTCCAGGGTATTGCAATGTGACCGGATTCCCCATTCTGTCAGGGACATATCAGGTCTCATGGATAAGTATTGGCATATGAGTGTCATATTCCAGAAATATGATAATTATGTAATTTCTTTCTCCTAATAATTCTCCTAGAATTAATAATAGTAGGATAGTGTAGTAGACTACTCTCCTCCTATTCCGCACATACTATAAGTACTGAGTAGTTACAGTGTAATTCCTCAGTCTGTAAATTAACGTCATTTGGTCCTAAGCCCATCTTGTCCACTCAGACTCCTTTACTCGACTCTTTGGGACCTCTGTCTTGGCGACTTTCTTTACTCCGAAATACACGACCAACCTCATGACCGGAGGCCGGGGCGCAACACATAAGTTGAAGCCAAGGTCGTTCAATAAGTCGCTCTCTACCCCGACATCCTTGTCTTGCCGCCGGAGCCTTCTTTCTCTTATCGCTAAGTATATTTCCCTCTGACATTGTATATTACTCTGGAACGGAGTGTAGTTTCTATCTATTATCCTCCACTTCCGTTCCTCCGAAATTCCATCTTTGACAGAATTTACAGACTCACACCGGTTCCTGTTGTGTTTAAACTCTGATGTCTTGCTAGTCTGCAGCTCCCTCCTCCAGGAGTAATTCCATTCCCCTCGCCGACCGAACTATCGGTCGTTTCACTGCCAGCCTCCCAAGGAGGTTGAGATGTCTCCAATCGGGGACACCTCGCACCCCGGTGCGACCCTGCTCATCCCCACCTCCGGTAGAACCTTCGGAATTCCACGGTGTTGATTCTTCCACTGTTCCTCATGTCGACGATGATCCGGACTGGGTCGACGCCCCTATACCTGTTCCTACTACTGTGTTCCAAACTCCACCTGTTGCTGACCATAGCCCCGTTAACAATCAGCTAGCCGAGGCTCTCCGACAACTATTGGAAAACCTTAACAGAGGATCAGCACCAAAGCCTCACCAATTGAAGGCCCGCATTCCAGATATCTTCGACGGCTCCGATCCTCACAAACTCAACTACTTCCTATTCCAATGCCGACTCTTTTTCTGTGCCAACCCTTTGCAGTTCTCCACCAATGAAGAAAAAATCAATTTTGCGTTGACCTACCTCTCCAGTGTAGCACAAGATTGGTTCGAAGTCGCATTACAATAGGAAGACCTCGGCTATACGCAACCCTGGCTCTCTACCTGGCACCTCTTTGTGGATGAACTCCGGGTCCATTTCGGACTTTCGGACCCAGTAGGGGATGCCACCAACCTCATCGACAATCTCCGTATGAAGCCAGGAGATAAAATTGCCACTTATAACGTGGAATTCATGTAGTATGCAGCACAGCTAAACTGGGGTGATTCAGTCCTATGCCATTGTTTCTACCAGGGGTTACCAAATCGCCTCCAGGATCTGATAGCAAACCAGGAACAGGGCAAACCCAATTCCTTCTAGGCCATGTATCAACTGGCAATCACTTTCGACAATCACTATTGGGAATGAAATCGCGAACGAGATCGTTTCTGGAATACGGAGAAGGATGCAGCAGACAGCCATAACCGAAAACAAGGAAGAATGGCTCAGTTCTCTACCTCCTCACAAAACTCTGCTCCATCTCGCCCCCAATCATCCATAGCTCCGCCACAGACCACACCTTCTCGGAGCTCCCTAAAATCCCCCAGAGCATCATCTTCCATCGCCAAATCGCCATCCCCGTCCACTCCGCATGTTGACCTCTCCGACAAATTAGGCAGAGACGGAAAGCTAAATGGTAATAAGCACAAGCGCCGTATCGACAACAACCTCTGCCTATACTGCAGATCGAAGGACTACAAGGTAAACGGATGCCCTAGGAAACAACCGGTAAGGGCACGCCTAACTACTCTGGAGGGACAAAAGACTCCGCTCTCTGAGAACCTCTTGGAAAACTAGAGCGTGGCTCCCAAGACTCAGCACAAACTGGGAGTTGCGTTGAACTCATTTGTGCAACTACGAGTCCAATGCATCTCAACACGTCCGCTCTTTCCGATCCAAATTCTCTCTGTATACCCCTCATCTCTCCCCTGGTGTGTGCTTCGGACCATCTCCAGCCTATACCCATCTGAACGCTGGTAGACTCCAGATCTACGCACTGTTTCTTGGACTCTGTTTTTGCTCGTGGACATTCTCTGCCTACTACCCCTACTCCTCCTGTGGAACTACGCTTGTTTGATGGAACCTTGAATAATATTATCTCCGAGGTAGTATCGTTGCCTGTAAAATTCCCTTCCGGTGAATGCATGACTCTTGACTTCTACGTCATCCCGCTTGATTCTTGCTATTTGCTGGTATTAGGTCACTCTTGGCTCACCTGCTACAATCCATTGATTGACTGGGTTTCCGGGTCAATATCCTTTCGACCACCATCTGTACTCCAAAGTCCAGCTTCTGTTCCTCCTGTTGAAACCTTGGTAAATCCTCTGTTCTCTCCAGCGGAAAACCCTCTGCAGTTTACCCCATCTAGACACCTCTGTCTAACCCCAAGCGACCTCATATTGCGATTATCAGTGCGCCAGCCCTACTCCGGGCATCGCGCCTTTCAGGCTCAAAAACATTCTCCCTCCAATTCCGTTCCACAATACAGGCCAAATCCACCACTATCTCTGAGAAAGTTGACCTCTCCGCCATTTCAGAAGAATACCACGAGTACGCTGATGTTTTTAGCAAGTCCAAAGCAGAAACACTCACCCCCCACCGTCCTTACGACCTCCGAATCGACTTAGAAAAAGATTCCCATCCTTCGGTAGGAACCATCTACTCGTTATCCAAATTCGAACAGGAAGCGCTAAAAGAATTCATCGACAAGAACCTTACCAATGGATTCATCCGCTCAACGTCTTTACCTCACGGAGCTCCGGTCCTGTTTGTAAAAAAGAAAGACAGTTCCCTCTGGCTCTGTGTAGATTTTTGCGGTCTCAACAAGATCATGAAAAAGGATCGATACCCACTTCCCCTCATTTCCGACCTCTTAGATTCCCCCCGCAAAGCTCGTATCTACACCAAGATCGACCTCTGGCACGCGTATCACTTGGTCCACATTACCAAAGAAGACGAATAGAAAACCGCCTTCCGGACTCGCTATGGTGCCTTCAAATGGTCAGTAATGCTGTTCGGACTAACTAACGCTCTAGCCGCATTCCAATGCTTCATGAACGACTCGTTCTCCGATCTCCTAGATGTATGTGTAGTAGTCTATTTGGACAACATCTTAATTTACTCCGATGATATCACGCAACACCGGAAACACGTCAAAGAGATACTAAAAAGACTCCGGAAAGTGGGATTGTACGTGAAAGCAGAGAAATGCGGGTTCCACTCGGACTCCGTCGAGTATCTAGGCTATGTTCTATCTCCATCTGGTTTGACCATGTCCAATGCTAAAGTGAAAACAATTCAGGAGTGGCTGGAACCAAAGAAAGTAAAAGACATTCAGTCCTTCTTAGGATTCGCCAACTTCTACAGACGCTTCATTTTCAACTATTCAGACATAGTCATTCCGCTCACTTGTCTTACCAGAAAAGATACTCCTTGGAATTTCGACGAGGATTGTAAAAAAGCATTTAACACCCTAAAACAAGCCTTCACCTCTGCTCCTATCCTTACGCATTGGGTTCCAGACGTACAACTCGTCGTGGAAACCGATGCCTCAGACTATGCTCTCGCTGCCATTCTTTCCATTATGACTAAAGATAATGAGATTCACCCCGTAGCCTTCCACTCCAGGACGTTCTCTGCTCTGGAGCTCAACTACGACGTCCATGACAAAGAATTACTTGCGATATTTGAAGCCTTCAAAATGTGGCGACACTACTTAGAGGGGTCCGCTTCAGCAATTGATGTCGTAACAAACCACAAGAACTTAGAATATTTCTCAACAACCAAGATTCTAACACGCCGACAAGCAAGATGGTCAGAGTACCTCTCACAGTTCAACCTCATAATTCGTTTCCATCCCAGACGTCTTGGCACCAAACCAGATGCCCTAACTAGATGATGGGACGTCTACCCAAAAAGGGGAGATAATGGCTACGCTTCAGTAAACCCTCATAACTTCCGTCTAGTTTTTACTCACGAACAAATCGCAGCATCTCTCCAAGCGACTATCCTCACCACCCTGACACTTTGCACAGCCACAATATTGGATCAAAACCAACTCCACTCCGATATCCTGGCAACACTTCCCTCCGACTTTTCCATCTCTAACCATTTATCCCATCCAGAAGGACGTTGGTCAAAAGACGACACAGGTTTCCTCAGATTTGACGACAGAATGTACGTTCTGGATAACACCAATTTATGCCTCCGAGTTCTCCAGTATCACCACGACCATGTTTTAGCAGGACATCTGGGACAGAACAAGACACTGGAACTCATCCGGAGACATTATACCTGGCCAACCATCCACAACAACGTACAAAAGTTCTGTAAGTCTTGTGTTACCTGTATGCGATCCAAACCACAGCGTCACAGACCATATGAATCCCTCCAATAACTTCCTATCCCGGAACGTCCATGGAATTCAATTTCTATGGACTTCATTGAGAAACTCCCTTCCTCCTCCGGCTTTAACACCATCCTAGTTATAGTGGATCGACTGTCGAAATAAGCCATATTCATTCCTACCCATGATACCATCACTTCAGCAGAGCTAGCATGCCTTTTCGTTACCCATGTCTTTTCAAAGCACGGAGTCCCGTCTTATGTTATGTCCGACTGCGGCTCTAAGTTTGTCTCCCACTTCTTCCGCTCTCTAGGTACCGCCCTGGATATGAGGCTGCACTTTACCAGTGGATATCATCTGGAGGCAAACGGTCAAGCGGAACGGACCAACCAGACATTGGAACAGTATCTCTGCATATATTGCAATTACCAACAGGACAACTGGTCGAAGCTACTGCCCCTGGCTGAATTTGCATACAACAACGCTCCTAGTGCTACCACTGGTGTCTCTCTGTTCTTTGCCAACAAAGGGTACCACCCTAACCTCTTGGTATACCCGGAACGAGATATAGCTTCCTCTCGAGCCCGTGACTTCATAATCGATCTTGATGAACTACAGAGCACACTCAAAGAGGAAATCGCTAATGCTCAAAGACAATATAAACCCTCCACCGACTTTCGTCGACAACAACCGCCGGACTTCTAAGCCGGACAATCAGTATTTGTCAAATCACAGTATTTCCGTACAATGCGTCCATCGAAAAAACTCTCCGAAAAGTACCTCGGACCATACGAAATAATTGCTCAGCCGGGTTCGCAATCGTTCACACTCCATCTTCCGGAAACAATGAAAGCCATTCACCCTGTGTTTCACATCTCTATGCTCGAACTGGCCACACCCAACACCTTCCAACAGCGTTTCGAACCTCTGCCGGCACCCGTGATTGTTGACGGAGAACCAGAATATGAAATCTCCAAGATAGTTGACTCCAAGATTGACTGCTGGAGGGCGTGCAAGCTGCTCTACAAAGTTATATGATTGGGATATGAAGACACCGACAATGACTCCGAATGGTTGCCAGCAACTGAACTGGAACACGCCAAAGAACTAGTAAATGATTTCCATCTCAAGTATCCCGCTAAACTGGAACCATTACAACCCTGATACCATTATTCTACTTCCTCAACTCCGTTTCTTTCAAATTCACTCCAATTCAAAAAATAAAATAAAATAAAATAAAAAATAAAAAAAATAAAAAATAAAAAATACCTTCCTTGAGTACTTGTATTCCTCCGTAGTTTCTCTTGCGATTGTTGATTACTTGTACTTTGTTCCATCATTGCCACTACTCACACCCATTTTCTATTCACAGAAAAGAGAAGACAAAATAAAATTCAAAAATTTATCAAAACAAAAAAAGACTACAAATTTCCGGTGCCGACAGAGTACGCAACTGGAGAAAATCTGCTACTTCCCTCTTCTACACCCTCCATTTCATTATCTTCTTGTCTCTCCATTTCTTCCTTCTTATCCTCTCCGTCTAACCTCTTCTCCCTCTGTTTTCCTTTTTCCTCAACCCCTGGTATCTCTGTGACTTCTCCCTCAGACTCCGGCCATGATAATAACTCCTCATCGGAGTCCTGACTCTTGATACCAGCCAATTTTTCCAACGCCACCACGACCCTCCGCACGTCCTTCCTCAAACCTTGCAGCTTGTCTAAGCTGTCCAGCTTCCTCAATACCTCTGCCTTCCACTCCACATCCATTTGTTGTTTTGCTCTCCTCGCTTTCGATCTCCTGGCCATTTCCGCCTTGGCTTTCGCTTGCGCCTTGTCAGCGTCAAAAGGCTTACAGGCAGCCTTGGCCTTGGTACAGGGAGCGCAGGAAGTTGCATTACTAAAAGAAGAAACTTAGCAAATAAAACAACAATTCAGGCAAATCAATTACGGCAAATTTTGGGGGATGCAAAGTATCCCGAAGTCCACACATGTCTCACATGGACTGCCCCCACCAACAATGGACGAACCCATCTCTCTTGCCAACTCCTCACGTTGTTGACGAGCCTCTGGAGTTTCTTTCGGAAGGTAGCAGACACATTGCCTCTTAGTCAGAGGCAGATAATCAAGGAGGTTCATCTCCTCATTGGAAGGGGGGAACGAAGGTAATTGGAATTTATTCATCCAGTTTTTGCGCCGTTGTTGCTCAACAGCGGCGACGCGGTCCACTTCAAGTCGATGAGCCAGATCCTTCTGGCGTTGTTCTTCCTCTTGTTTCCGGCGTTGCTCTTCTTCTGCCAATTTCTGGGCCTTCTCTTCCAACCTCGTTCTCTCGGCGATTTTTGCTTCTTTTCTCGCTTGACGTTCCGTGCGTTCTTTCTGCTCCTGCTCTCGAAGCAGGGCCTCTGCCTCAGCACATTTTTTGGCCAAGTTGGCCTTGTAGCGCTCGTCGTCAGAGTCAAAGATGTAACCAAGTGAGAACATAGTAGTAGAGTTTCAGGATTAAAAGTCCGCAAAAGGAGATTTTTATAACCAGGGTCAGGTGATATTTATATTGCTTATGCACAGAAGCTTCAAGGGCTCAGCCTTAAAGGGGGGGTACTGTCATATTCCAGAAATATGATAATTATGTAATTTCTTTCTCCTAATAATTCTCCTAGAATTAATAATAGTAGGATAGCGTAGTAGACTACTCTCCTTCTATTCCGCACATACTATAAGTACTGAGTAGTTACAGTGTAATTCCTCAGTCTGTAAATTAACGTCATTTGGTCCTAAGCCTATCTTGTCCACTCGAACTCCTTCACTCGACTCTTTGGGACCTCTGTCTTGGTGACTTTCTTTACTCCGAAATACGTGACCAACCTCATGACCAGAGGCCAGGGCGCAACACATAAGTTGAAGCCAAGGTTGTTCAATAAGTCGCTCTCTGCCCTGACATCCTTGTCTTGCCGCCAGAGCCTTCTTTCTCTTATCGCTAAGTATATTTCCCTCTGACATTGTATATTACTCTGGAACGGAGTGTAGTTTCTATCTATTATCCTCCACTTCTGTTCCTCCGAAATTCTGTCTTTGACAATGAGCTTATACTGCCATCCATGGGTAATGGGCTACTTTTTTGAGTCCCATTGGAGCATGGGTCAATCTGTGCATGCTACCATCACATGGAAAGGTAATTGGGGTATCCTAAAGGAAGGCAGCAAGCATGGGCTCCTCTAACTCAAAAGGCTTGGCAAGAAGTGGACAGAATGCATTAACAAAGAGCTATTGAGAGAAATTGAGAAAAAGGTAAAGGAGGTAGGAAACCTGCTGTAAAAGTACGTCTTGTCCTTAGCTGAAGTGCTTGGAGGTATTGAAATGAACAGGTGAGCTGGAAAGGTGAATAAGTTACATGAGCTTGTTGGTCTCCTCGAGTTTTTGTTTGTTCCTAGTATGACAGGTGTGTCTAAATGATCTGTTTTGGAAATGCGTCTGCTGATTGAGTTACACAGGCACAAAGGAAAAACCCCAAACAATGGTCAATCCCTGACGACATCATATATGAGCTTGTACTCTATTTGGTCAAGTATCTCTACTCAAAAGCTCCTTCTCCTGGTGTAAATTATTTTGGTTGTCACAGGACATATTTCTCTTGCTAGGTCTTTTAAAAATCATTCTGCCTCTTGTATATTCTGATATCGATACAACTCCAGAGACCAATCTGTGGTCTGAACAGTATATTACAGCTTGGGTCTCAAAGAGCTTTATGAATAACAAGGTTGATTCTTGAGATGGACATTCTGACAACTAAGTGTTAGAAGAAAGACTACAACGTGCGAATCAAACTGAAGGGACATTGTTTAGCTAATGGGGATGGTTGTTACATGCTGACTAAGACCCTTTTGACCCTCCTAACTCATTGACCTCGTCATTTTTCCTAAATACCCTCACTGTCACCTTGGGTCCTCAAGAGGTGTGTAGAAGTGACCCTTGGTTTTGGAAAGGGGAGCAGATAGCAAAGGAATCATCAAATGGACAGGCACATTACTAGAAGGTAGAGCTCATGGGTTTACCTGCATTGATAAGGCAGCGGTTTGTTGAGCAACCTCCTCGCATGCTTCCTTGTCTGCATTGAGTTCTTTTAGATAGACTACTGCTAGTTCAATTAACGGCTTCTTGATTTTGTTAAAGCCAAATGATCAACATTGTGAGAGTTTTGTCACAAATAAGGAAGGAGTAGAGAATGATGATATTAATGAGTTGAGCCAGGGAGTTGAGGTCAACTATTTGAGCTATACAATGTATGTGAGTAGAGTTATTGATGAGAAGAGATGAGAAGGCACACATAGTTCCTGACGATATCATTTTCAATGCTCTCTTGGAAAATTCTTTTGGCCTTCTCCATTCCCCAATGCCAATCATCTGTGGCACTAGATCTTCAGATCATATAATTCATTGTCGCCCACACTCTTGGCACCATTGTTGGTGGGGCTCTATGCAGTTGAAGGGCCGGCAGCTCCTATTGAAAAGCTGCAGATTGTTGACACAAGAAGAATTCTTTCTATTGCTTGGACATCTATGGTGGAGCCATTGTCTCTGAAACCTCATACATAGAGACCTCCATGAGGAAGATGTAAGTAGTAAGGGACAAGCAAGCTGGGATGTTGAGCATGACTGAGAGGTTGTATGAAAAAAGGGAGGGAGGGCAATAAAGATGTCAGCATCTAAAGTCTAATGACCGGAATTAAGCTAACTGTCTCTTTGTTCAGAGTTTGACAAAGAGAACTCAATGGAGTTCTCGCTCATTTCTCTACTACTTATACACTTTACTGCTGTGGCTATGCGCTTGCTCTCCCATGGTCCTCATGTTATACTCATCATGTGACCCACTGTGACCCTCTGTCACACCATTGTGATATTGTGATAAAGTCACGTGATACTTTCCCGCTGTTATGCCACTAGAGAATTTTCTGCGGAAATGTAGCATGGAATAAAAGTTATAACCCTGGATTTTGCTATTGGAATCCACTCTAGAGACTTCCTACAAGCCCCAGACATAATCTAGACCCAAGATTGGGTACTTCTCTTAAGTAGTGACCAAGCTACCATATGCTAAGAATAGCATATACCTTGGGAGGCAAGACTGATGAGCTAGCATTAGGTTTCTCAAATACAGACTATCAATGTTGAAGCTCTAGAAATCAAAGGCTCAGAGATATCCTTGGAATGCAAGATAATTTCAATCTAGAGCAGACTTAGACTAATATGACATCAAGGCAGTAGATCAAAAGTCTATCAGTGACTAGTGATCCCATCACTGCTAGACTCAGTCAAGAAACAGATGCGCCGCTGGACGACAATCGTATTGCTGATGCTAGGACATACTGTCATGTGTTTCTAGACCGTATTCAGAGTAGAAGGAAGCTGGTTCAGGGTTCAGGGAGCGATGGGCAGGAGTGAAGTATGGAGGTGGAGCAGGATCACATGGTCATGTTTGGGAGGTATAGAGGACAGGAAGGTGACGGCTATCATAGCCGTATGGTAGTGTCATAGAGGAGAGACGCGAGGGAGAGTGGTAGAATGGAGAGTTTCCTTTTTTATTTCTTTTTAATTGAGTCTCTAACATTTGTAATATTCTAATATATTTCTCAGAGTGGAGAT
>Ga0153962_1000253_pt1 | contig 11916 bp, 9 predicted proteins | sample TSFL046MetaG_FD_106657 | JGI IMG/M metagenome (GOLD analysis project Ga0153962, IMG submission 106657) | Attine ant fungus gardens microbial communities from Florida, USA - TSFL046 MetaG | ecosystem: Host-associated > Fungi > Mycelium > Unclassified | place: USA: Florida, Withalacochee...
ACTATTAAGCCAAAGTGAGAGGCGACGCCGAGACGACGAGGATGTGAAATGCCGTGTCCGTCGACAAAAAGAAGATCCGGTTTGCGCTCAAGCATTTCCCATGCCGCCAGCAGCGCAGGATATTCACGAAATGAGAGGAAGCCGGGAATATAAGGCATCGTGGTAGCGATGCGCGCGATGCGGTGCTCCACCAGCTTCAGGGAAGGATATTCAAGGATAACCAGGGCGGCGCGCGTCACCGCCCCTTCCTGTTCGAATCCGACGTCGGCGCCGCCAATAAAACGCGGCGGCAGAACGTCAAAATCATCCTGCCGCACCACCTCTGCAGCGCGCTGAATCTGCTCCGCGCGCAGTGCAGCAATGTCCATATTTACTCCTGATGATATTGGCCTGAGAGGCGGTGCACCGCCTCAACGAATACGCCCGCATGCTCTGGCGGCACATCCTGATGAATGCCGTGCCCCAGGTTGAAGACGTGACCGCTGCCCGCGCCGAAGCCGTCGAGAATGCCCGCGACTTCCTGCTCAATACGCGCAGCTGGCGCATAAAGCATAGACGGATCCATATTACCCTGCAGCGCGACCTTGTCGCCGACGCGACGACGCGCCTCGCCGATGTCGGTAGTCCAGTCCAGGCCGAGCGCATCGCAGCCCGTTGCGGCCATCGCCTCGAGCCACTGTCCGCCGCCTTTAGTGAAGAGCGTAATCGGCACGCGGCGCCCTTCGTTCTCATGCAGCACGCTGTCGACGATTTTATGCATGTAGTAGAGCGAGAACTCGAGGTAATCGCGGCCGGTCAGCACGCCGCCCCAGGTGTCGAACACCATTACCGACTGCGCGCCCGCGCGGATCTGCGCGTTGAGATAGAGAATGACGCTGTCCGCCAGCTTGTCGAGCATCGCATGCAGCGTTGCCGGATCGGCGTACATCATTTTTTTGATTTTAGTGAAGGCTTTGCTGCTGCCGCCTTCGACCATATAGGTCGCCAGCGTCCAGGGACTGCCGGAGAAGCCGATCAGCGGCACGTCGCCGTTGAGGTTTTTGCGAATGGTGCGCACCGCATTCATCACATAGCCAAGTTCCTGCTCGGGATCGGGCACCGGCAGTTTGTCGACATCGGCGCGGCAGGTAACGGGATGAGAGAAACGCGGGCCTTCGCCGGTTTCAAAGTAGAGTCCCAGCCCCATCGCGTCGGGGATCGTCAGGATATCGCTGAAAAGGATCGCCGCGTCAAGCGGGTAGCGGCGCAGCGGCTGCAGGGTCACCTCACACGCCAGTTCGGCGTTTTTGCACAGCGACATAAAATCACCGGCTACGGCGCGCGTCGCTTTGTACTCCGGCAAATAACGGCCAGCTTGTCGCATCATCCATACCGGCGTGATATCGACCGGTTGACGTAACAGGGCGCGCAGATAACGATCGTTCTTCAGTTCACTCATTTCAGGACTCTCTCAATTTCAGGCGCGTAGTGTAACACTTCTTACGCCTCGCCGCGGCAGATGGCGACGGTATCTTCGATTAGCCGGCGCGCCACGGTGCCCGGCGGCGGCAGCTGCGGCAGCGCGTCGTAGCGGTACCAGCCGGCGTCCAGCAGCTCTTTATTATCAATTTGCAGCTCGCCGCCGTCATATTCCGCCATAAAGGCCATCATCAAAGAATGCGGGAACGGCCAGGGCTGCGAGGTAACATAGCGTAGATTTTTGACGCGGACGTTGCTCTCTTCCATCACCTCGCGCGCCACCGCCTGCTCCAGCGTCTCGCCCACCTCAACAAAGCCCGCCAGCACGGTATAGATGCTGTTGCGATGACGCGCATGGTTCGCCAGTAATATTTCGTCGCCGCGCCGGATGGCGACGATAATGCAGGGCGCGATTTGCGGATAGTAGCGCTCGCGGCAGTGTGCGCAGAGGCAGGCGTTTTCATGTTTGCTCAGATGCATTTCGTGACCGCAGTAGCCGCAGAAGCGATGCGAGCGGTAAAACTCCGCCAGCTGCACGGCGCGTCCGGCAAGCTGAAACAGGCCTGGCTCTTCATCGATCAGCTGACGCACCGAGAACATGTCGCGATCGCGGCCCTCACACACCAGCCATACCGTTTCGCCCTGCCACTCGCCGACCGCCTGCGCCTTGCTGCCTGCGAGCTTAAACGCAGCGGCGCTGCCGTGCGGCAGATCCCCTTGCGGCAACCAAAGTTTCTGTTCATGGCTGACAATCCACCATCCAGCGTCTACGCTTGAGATCTCATGTTGCATCTAATCGTCATCCTTAGCGTCTTATCGATACGCTGAAGTCCTGATGTTAAGTGTGTAGACAAACAACTATACCCTAAATCGTCCAGCTTGCAGGCGGCGCCAGGCCAGCCTCAGCGTGACGGGAAGGGCACTTTCTTTACATGGAGTCAGATATGCTTAACCAGTTAAACGTCCTGACCGAGCGCGTAGGTGGCAGCAACGAACTGGTAGACTCGTGGCTGGATGCCCGTCGCCAGCTACTTGTTTCTTATTACCACCTGGTTGGGCTGAAACCTAACAAAGAAACGCTCACGACGTTAGATGAGCAGGCGCTCGACAATTTTTGTCACGGCCTGGTCGATTACCTCTCCGCCGGTCACTTCAGCATTTATGAGCGCATCATCAATGAGATGGAAGGCGACAGCCCAATGATTGCCGCCGCGCAGGTATATCCGCCGCTGGAAGCGAATACCGAACGTCTGATGCAGCTCTATGACAGTCATCTGCAGCAGTCCATCGACGACGATAACTGCGTTGATTTTCAGCTGGCGCTGTCGGAAGTCGGCGAAGTGCTGGAAGCGCGCTTTACGCTGGAAGATAAGCTAATCCAGCTCGCCTGGGATAATAGCCTGGTGAGCACGCCAGCGGCCAACGACAGCAGCAGGCTGTCGCGCCCGGCTTAACATCGAGCAGTTGTAAATGGCTTGTTATTCTGCATAAGCCCCTCTATGCTGAACGGGTTTTCGACGATAAAGTCGAAAACCCGTTTTGTTTTTTGAGCTACTCATTTTTTGCAACGTAGCCGAAGTAAACGAGATCTCTGGCGTCGTGAGCGCAGCCAGTTCACGCTCGGACAGCGCGCAGGGACGGGAGCATACTGAAGTATGTGACCGTCACGAGCACTGCCCGGGCGCGAAATGGCAGGCGCAATAGCCAGAAAATCGTTTACGCATCTTGTCGGAGTGCCCGCAAGGGCTGAGACCGTTAATTCGGGATCCGCGGAACCTGATCAGGTTAGAACCTGCGAAGGGAACAAGAGTAAACATCATCAGCACGCTGGCGATTTTGCCTGCCGTTTCTGTTACTCCTTCCGAACTCCGGACAAGCAACGTTCCCCCTCAACAGGAAAATTGCTATGTCTATGACCAAAACCAACCGACGAGAACAGCGCGCTCAGGCGCAGGCCTTTATTGAGGCGCTTCAGAGCGGCGTCGCCTTTCCCAACTCAAAACGTATCTGGATTCAGGGCAGCCGAGCCGATATCCGCGTGCCGATGCGCGAGATCCAGCTCAGCCCGACGCTGCTCGGCGGCGATAAAGATCGTCCGCGCTATGAAGAGAACGAGGCGGTGCCGGTCTACGATACCGCCGGTCCCTACGGCGATCCTGAAGCCGTTATCGATCTACAGCGCGGGCTGGCGAAGCTGCGCGCCGGCTGGATCGCCGCGCGCGATGACAGCGAGCTTCTGACGCACACCAGCTCACGCTATACGCAGCAGCGTCTGGCCGATGACGGGCTCGATCATCTGCGTTTCGAGCAGCTGCCGCAGCCGCGACGCGCCAAAGCGGGACGGCGCGTCACCCAGCTCTGCTACGCGCGTCAGGGCATCGTTACGCCGGAGATGGAATTTATCGCGCTGCGCGAGAATATGGGCCGCGAACGCATTCGCAGCGAAGTGCTGCTTCAGCAGCATGCGGGCCACGGCTTCGGCGCGCAGCTGCCGGAAAACATCACCCCTGAGTTTGTGCGTCAGGAAGTAGCCGCCGGACGCGCCATCATTCCCGCAAATATCAACCATCCCGAATCGGAGCCGATGATTATCGGCCGCAACTTTCTGGTCAAGGTCAATGCCAACATCGGCAACTCGGCGGTCACCTCCTCTATCGAAGAGGAGGTAGAAAAACTGGTCTGGTCAACGCGCTGGGGCGCCGATACCGTGATGGATCTCTCCACCGGTCGCTATATTCATGAAACGCGGGAGTGGATCCTGCGCAACAGCCCGGTGCCCATCGGCACCGTCCCGATCTACCAGGCGCTGGAAAAGGTCAACGGCGTTGCGGAAAATCTCGACTGGGAGGTGTTTCGCGACACGCTGCTGGAGCAGGCGGAGCAAGGCGTCGATTACTTCACCATCCACGCTGGCGTGCTGCTGCGCTATGTGCCGATGACGGCAAAACGCCTGACCGGCATCGTTTCGCGCGGCGGGTCGATTATGGCCAAGTGGTGTCTGTCGCATCACCGCGAAAGTTTTCTCTATACGCACTTTCGCGAGATTTGCGAAATCTGCGCCGCCTACGACGTTTCTCTGTCGCTTGGCGACGGCCTGCGTCCCGGCTCGATTCAGGACGCCAACGACGAGGCGCAGTTCGCCGAGCTGCGCACGCTGGGCGAGCTGACGAAGATCGCCTGGGAGTATGACGTGCAGGTGATGATTGAAGGTCCCGGCCATATTCCTATGCAGATGATCCGCCGCAATATGACCGAACAGCTGGAGCACTGTCACGAAGCGCCGTTCTATACGCTCGGCCCGCTGACCACCGATATCGCGCCCGGCTACGATCACTTCACCTCCGGCATCGGCGCCGCGATGATTGGCTGGTTCGGCTGCGCCATGCTCTGCTACGTAACGCCCAAAGAGCATCTCGGCCTGCCGAATAAAGAGGACGTTAAGCAGGGGCTGATTACCTATAAGATCGCCGCCCACGCGGCGGATCTGGCGAAGGGGCATCCCGGCGCGCAGATCCGCGATAACGCCATGTCCAAGGCGCGCTTTGAGTTCCGCTGGGAGGATCAGTTCAATCTGGCGCTCGATCCCCATACCGCCCGCGCCTATCACGATGAAACCCTGCCGCAGGAGTCGGGCAAAGTCGCTCACTTCTGCTCGATGTGCGGCCCCAAATTCTGCTCGATGAAAATCAGCCAGGAGGTACGCGACTATGCGGCCAGCCAGGCCGAGGCGCAGCCGATCGCTATCGGCATGCAGCAGATGTCTGAAACCTTTCGCCGCCGCGGCGGCGAGCTTTACCACTCAGCCGACACGCTGAACGAGGAGAAACGATGAACGCCCCTTTTCCCACCACTGCGCCACGCTTAGGGCTTTATCCGGTCGTTGACAGCGTGGAATGGATTGCGCGACTGCTGGAAGTCGGCGTGCGCACTCTCCAGCTGCGTATTAAAGATCGGGAGGACGAGGCGGTAGAGCCGGCAATTATCGAGTCGATTGCGCTCGGCAAGCGTTATAACGCCCGCCTGTTTATCAACGATTACTGGCGGCTGGCGATTAAGCATCGCGCCTACGGCGTGCATCTGGGTCAGGAGGACCTGGATGTCGCGAACCTGAACGCCATTCATGAGGCGGGTCTGCGGCTGGGCGTATCAACGCACGACGACCACGAGCTGGATCGCGCGCTGGCAATACGCCCGTCTTATATCGCGCTGGGGCATATTTTCCCTACCGAGACCAAGGCAATGCCCTCGGCGCCGCAGGGGCTGACCGAGCTTCAGCGGCATATCTCGCGGCTTAAGGGCATCTCTACCGTGGCGATTGGCGGCATTAGCCTGGCGCGCGCGCCGGCGGTGCTGGCGACCGGCGTCGGCGGCATCGCCGTCGTCAGCGCCATTACTCAGGCGCCGGACTGGCGCGCAGCGACTCAGGCGCTGCTGGCGCTGGCGGAACCGCCGGAGGCGTAACGCGGAACGTACCGCTCAGAAAGCAGCAATTTCCTGCAACGACGGTAAAAAGAGTGGAAAACGGCGCGCAGCGAGGGGCTTTCTCGCTCGCGCCGTTGTTCTGCTGCGCTACAGTGGCTTTCGCCGGGTATCTGCCCGGCCAGGGCCGGAACCTCCCCTTCACCTCTCCGGCCCTGCCTCAGCTATTTAGCCAGGAGGGTGTCATGCTGCAGAGAGTGTGGAGAGTGTTCGCTCGCGCAGGCGGCTATCGCGCGCTCGACGGCCTGACCGACTTTAGCCAGCGCCTGTTCAACGCGATCGTCCAGCGTTACCGCAAAGCTCAGGCGCAGGCAGTTGCGATATTTTCCCGAGGCGGAAAAAAGCGATCCGACCGCGATCTGAATATGCGAATCGCGCAGCTCGCGATTAAGCCGCACGGCGTCAAACGCGTCCGGCAGCTCGACCCACATCATAAAGCCGCCCTGCGGGCGAGAGACGCAGATGCCGCAGGGAAAATAGTGGCGCACCCAGCAGCTAAAGCAGTCGTAGTTGCGCTGATAAAGCTGACGCATGCGCCGCAGATGCGGCTGATAGTAGCCCTGCCGAATAAACTCCGCCATCGCATGCTGCGCCAGCGTGTTGCTCGACCCGGTAGCGATATATTTCATATGCAGCACGCGATCGCGGTAGCGTCCCGGCGCTACCCAGCCGATGCGCAGACCTGGCGCGACGGTTTTCGAAAAAGAACTGCACATCAGCACCCGCCCATCCAGATCGAGCGATTTCAACGTGGCGGGCCGCGGATACTCCCAGGCCAGCTCGCCATATACGTCGTCCTCAATGATCGCTACGTCAAAGCGCTGCGCCAGCGTCAGCAGCGCACGCTTGCGCGCCTCCGGCATGATAAAGCCCAGCGGATTATTACAGTTAGGCACCACCATCACCGCTTTAATCGGCCACTGCTCAAACGCCAGCTCCAGCGCCTCCAGGCTGATGCCGGTAACCGAATCAGTGGGGATCTCAATGGCGCGAATGCCGAAGCCGCGCAGGGTCTGCATGATGCCGTGAAACGATGGCGACTCTACCGCGATAATATCGCCTGGCTCGCATACCGCGCGGATCGAAACCGACAGCGCCTCATGGCAGCCGGTGGTAATGACGATATCGTCAACCGACAGCTGACAGCCGCTGTCGATCGCCAGCCGCGCCACCTGCTCGCGCAGGCTCGTTACGCCATACAGATTGTCGTAGCTGAGAAGCTGCGCTTCCTGCCGCTGCGCCTGGCGGCTAAGGATTTTCCACAGCGGTTTCAGCGTGGGCTGAGTGAGGTTGGGCATGCCGCTGCCCAACTGCAGTATATCGCCTTCCTGACGGCTCTCGAGCAGATCCAGCACCGACTCCCACTGCGTGATCTCTACCGGACGCTGTACCGGACGCGTCAGCGCCGGCATCGGCGGCGCGGCCTTGCGCGGCGCGACGAAATAGCCGGAACGCGGCTGCGGCGTAATCAGCTGCTTCTCCTCCAGCACGTAGTACGCCTGCTGCACGGTGCTAATGCTCACCCCATGTTCAAGGCTTAACGCGCGCACTGACGGCAGCTTCTCTCCGCTGCGGTAAAGACCCTGCTCTATGCGCTGCGCCAGATGCATCGCCAGCTGTTGATAACGCGTCATGTTCGGCTCCCACCGGGCTGAGAAGTTAAAAAACAGTACAGACAGGCTCATTTTTTACCATTCAGACGCCGCTTACGGCAATCTGTATGTTAAATATAATCGAATATTGCATCTGTATCCTTTACGCCCTCAGGCAGAAACTACTCCTCAGTTCACCTGATGAGGAAAGTAAAATGGGATACGAAGAAAACTGTGCGGCAAAACCTTTTTCAGTTACGCCCTGGCATTTGCTACGTGCCATCGCGCGCAGCCTGAGGAATCTTTACCAGCGGCGTAAGACGCGGCTGATCCTGCTGCAGCTCAGCGATGCGCAGCTCAAAGATATCGGCCTGACGCGCGGCGACATCGAAAGCGAGAGACGCTAGCGTGCTGAAGGTCCACGCAGCGCGCCCCGCTTACCCTTTACCCTGGCGGGCAGAGAGATCCTGTCCGCCAGCAAGCAGCGCCTTTACGTGCGATAGCTACACCAGAGATTCATAGGGCAGGAAAAGCCCGGTTAAAAAATCGATAACCGTCTGCGTTCGTCGGGGCGTTAACCGCCGTTCCAGACGCAGCACCCACATATTTACCCTCTCCGTTCGCCAGGCTTTCAATATCTCCACCACTTCGCCGCTGGCGAAATCGGATGCGCCCAGCCATGAAGGCGCCCAGCCAATGCCGCACCCGGAGCGAACCATGTGCCATGCAGCCTGACCGTCGTCGAACAGATAGCGCGGGGCGGGCTCCCAGCGTACTGCTCTGCCATCCTCAGGCGAACGAAAACGCCAGGCGTCCGCCCGTCCTTTATTAAGATTCCAGAAACCTATCTGGCTATGCGTAGTGAGTTCGAAAGGCGTAGAGGGCTCGCCGTGCTGGGCCAGATAGCCGGGCGTCGCGCAGGCGACCCAGGGAAAACTAAAAAGCTTACGGGCGGAATGGCCTGGCCAGGCCTCTAGCGGGCCGGAACGGATCGCGAAATCAAAGCCGCCGCTCGCCAAATCCACCATCGCGTCGCTGAAGTGCATTTCCAGCGAGATCTCAGGATGCGCGACAAGGAAGGCCGGCAGCGCAGGCATGATGCAGGCGCGTCCAAAAGAGGAAGGCACGGAGATGCGCACCCGGCCGCTGGCGCTCTCGCCTTCGATGCCGCTCAGCGCGCTTTCAACCTGAGAAACCTCTTCCAGCAATCCACGCGCCAGCATCAGCATTCTCTCGCCCTCTTCGGTCAGCGACAGCGCGTGCGTGGTGCGGTGCAGCAGGCGCACGCCATGCTGGCTCTCGAACCGGCTTAATGCTTTAGAGACGGCCGAGGTGGTTGTGCCGGCGCGGCGTGCGGCTTCAGCAAAGGATCCGACCTCAACGATACGCGCAAACCAGAGCAGCTGCGTCAGGCTGGATGAAAAGAGCGGTGTTGCCATCTGGTCAATATCTCCTTGCCGCCGGGCAGCCTACAGGCGCCTGTCTGCGACTGATAATGTGGAGGCTCTTAAAGGAGATCATGATATGAAATTTTTAGTTCTACTCACACCCGTAGCCGGTCGCGATTCGGCAGAGTTCAAGCATTATGCGGTAGCGGAGATGCAGGCGGTATGGCATGACTATAAGGCTGGCGCGCTGCGGGAGATCTATTTCTCCCCCAGCCCAGTGATTGTTAGCGTTATTTACGAAACCTCCGCCCGTGACGAGCTGGAAACGCTGGTGTCGCGTTTGCCGATGGTCGAGGCCGGTTTGCTCACTGTACAGATTATTGAAATGGGCCCGATGCACAGCTTCGAGGTGCTGTTTTCGCCCAAGGCGGCATGAACCCCACGATACTCAGTCAGGTTTTCGTTCAGGCTTCACCCCCGGCAAGCATGCTTAACGGTTCACCTGAAGTGGCAGTTATCTCTTTTGCAGCCAAAAAAAAACCCTGCCGAGGCAGGGTTTTTTATTACGCGAAGAGCGATTAGTCGTTGTCGCTGCCGCCGAGACCGGCGTTCAGCAGTTCAGCCAGGCTGGCAGAGGCTTCATCCGCAGTAACCTGCGGCGCCACCGGCGCTTCACCTGCGGCTTTACGACGCATACGATCCTGATGGTAAGCGTAACCGGTACCGGCCGGGATCAGACGACCCACGATCACGTTCTCTTTCAGACCGCGCAGTTCGTCGCGCTTGCCTGCAACAGCCGCTTCGGTCAGGACACGCGTTGTCTCCTGGAACGAGGCTGCCGAGATGAACGATTCGGTTGCCAGTGACGCTTTGGTGATACCCAGCAGATCGCGCATGTAGGTTGCGCCGATTTTGCCGTTCGCTTCGAGATCGCGGTTAGAGATCTTGATGCGAGAGAATTCAGCCTGCTCACCTTCCAGGAAGTCGGTGCTTCCTGCGCTCACGATGGTCGCTTTACGCAGCATCTGACGAACGATGACTTCGATGTGCTTATCGTTAATCTTAACGCCCTGCAGGCGGTAAACTTCCTGCACTTCGTTAGTGATGTAACGGGTCACAGCATGGACGCCACGCAGACGCAGAATGTCGTGCGGAGATTCCGGACCGTCGGAAACCACGTCACCACGTTCTACGCGCTCGCCTTCAAACACGTTGAGCTGACGCCATTTCGGGATCATCTCTTCGTAAGGCTCGCTGCCATCAACCGGCGTAATCACCAGACGACGTTTACCTTTGGTCTCTTTACCGAAGGAGATGATACCGCTGATCTCCGCCAGGATTGCTGGCTCTTTCGGACGACGCGCTTCGAACAGGTCGGCAACGCGCGGCAGACCACCGGTGATGTCCTTGGTACCGCCAGATTCCTGCGGCACACGCGCCAGGGTGTCACCAGAGCTGATTTTCTTACCGTCTTCCAGCTGTACGATCGCTTTGCCTGGCAGGAAGTACTGAGCCGGCATGTCGGTGCCCGGGATCAGAACGTCTTCGCCCTGCTCGTCGACGATTTTCAGCGCCGGACGCAGGTCTTTACCACCAGCAGTACGCTCTGCGGTATCCAGTACCACCAGCGAAGAGAGACCGGTCAGTTCGTCAGTCTGACGCGTGATGGTCTGGCCATCAATCATGTCAGTAAAGCGAATGAAGCCGCTTACTTCGGTGATAACCGGCATGGTGTGCGGATCCCAGTTCGCTACGGTTTCGCCCGCTGCAACCTGTTCGCCGTCGCCTTTCGCCATGGTCGCGCCGTAAGGGACTTTATAGCTCTCTTTAGTACGGCCAAACTCATCGATCATTTTCAGTTCGACGTTACGCGAGGTAATAACCAGTTTGCCAGCGGAGTTGGTTACCGACTTGGCGTTGGTCAGTTTGATAGTACCTTTGTTCTTCACCTGAATGCTGGATTCAGCTGCCGCACGCGATGCCGCACCACCGATGTGGAAGGTACGCATGGTGAGCTGTGTACCCGGCTCACCGATTGACTGTGCCGCGATAACACCGATCGCTTCACCTTTGTTGATGATGTGACCACGTGCCAGGTCGCGACCGTAGCAGTGCGCACATACGCCAAAATCGGTTTCACAGCTTACAACAGAGCGAACCTTGATGGTGTCGACAGAGTTCTGTTCAACCACATCACACCAGTGCTCATCCAGCAGCGTGTTACGCGGAACCAGGATGTCAGCGGTGCCCGGCTTCAGCACGTCTTCTGCGGTCACACGACCCAGTACGCGCTCGCGCAGCGGCTCTTTAACGTCGCCGCCTTCGATAACCGGCGTCATCATGATGCCTTCGAAGGTGCCGCAGTCGTCTTCGGTCACTACCAGATCCTGCGCAACGTCAACCAGACGACGCGTCAGATAACCGGAGTTCGCAGTTTTCAGTGCGGTATCCGCCAGACCTTTACGCGCACCGTGGGTCGAGATGAAGTACTGGAGTACGTTCAGACCTTCACGGAAGTTCGCGGTAATCGGCGTCTCGATGATGGAGCCGTCCGGCTTCGCCATCAGACCACGCATACCCGCCAGCTGACGAATCTGTGCCGCAGAACCACGCGCACCCGAGTCGGCCATCATAAAGATGCTGTTAAAGGAAACCTGTTTCTCTTCTTCGCCGTCACGGTTAATCACGGTTTCAGTCGAGAGGTTTTCCATCATCGCCTTCGCTACGCGCTCGTTCGCCGCAGCCCAGATATCGATGACTTTATTGTAACGCTCGCCCGCGGTAACCAGACCAGACTGGAACTGCTCCTGGATCTCAGCCACTTCCGCTTCCGCTTCGGTGATGATTTCCACTTTCTTCTCTGGAATCACCATGTCGTCGATACCGACAGACGCGCCTGAACGGGCAGCGTAAGCGAAACCGGTGTACATGGTCTGGTCAGCAAAGATAACGGTCGGCTTCAGGCCCAAAATGCGGTAACAGGTGTTCAGCATTTTGGA
>Ga0153962_1000255_pt1 | contig 11886 bp, 12 predicted proteins | sample TSFL046MetaG_FD_106657 | JGI IMG/M metagenome (GOLD analysis project Ga0153962, IMG submission 106657) | Attine ant fungus gardens microbial communities from Florida, USA - TSFL046 MetaG | ecosystem: Host-associated > Fungi > Mycelium > Unclassified | place: USA: Florida, Withalacochee...
CTTTGGGAAGCATAGTAGGTACAAAGACAAACTGATTCAAGCTCTCTCTCAGGATGGAATATCCCTGAGGGAGTTACTAGTACCCTTGAAAAGGGGTTTGACCAGAGTACTTATCTTGGTGTCTATTATCTGATCCTAATAGGATTGTTCCTGTTACAAACTTTATTCAGCCATATCTCCATCAATTCTTTGATAATTCTCATAGTCTTAATGGCACCCAAAAGCTCTTGAAAAGACATTTTGATCAATACCAGTCACATCTTGAGGCAATTGTAAGGGTGACTGGGGCACAAGACTCCAGGAGAATCCTCAGAGATTAGGATGAGGCTCCTAAAAAGATGTTCTACATTATATATTAAGTTTACATTCCTTGTGTCAGGGTCAGCATGATCGGAGCTATACTAGTGTGTTTAAGTATTACTTTAGTAATACTTGAACAGGCTTAGGTCGCTCCAGAGCATTGTTATGCAGTTCCAGGGTAAAAATAGAGCTATCCCCTTACAGCAATCAATAATGGTTGAGATATTAGACAAATCAACAGATAACTACCATGGTACTATTTATTAAATCACTGATATCTCAGAAACTACCATGATTGATACTTTGCTTTTAGGCATCAGAGAATCCCTCTTCATATTGTCCAGAATGAGCCTAAAATAGTGCCAAGGCAATTAATATTTGTAAAGATATAAAGGCCTTAATGTTTGTACATAAACTTCATTAATTATCCATTGATAGTCATCTGTTCTTTTCTTAGAACAAAGGACAGCCTCCATAAGGTTAAGTTATCACTATTTTAAGTACAAAGGCACTACCATATGTAGAACAATAGATAGTAGCATGTGATGATCTGTCCTAGTGCACAAATCATCACAATTCTGTATATAAGAACTCCTAGTCTGAGGGTTAGATCTCAGACTTAGTAACTTCCTCTATCACTATCTAAACTTTGCATTTTTGAACTATTCAAGTTCTAAAGCACCAATCACAAATAAGTAAGTGACCTTTTGTGATAGTTCCATGACAATCAAGTTCTATGGCAGAGGCTGAAGGCTAGGGTAAGGTAGTGGTCATAAAAGGAATAAGAAAGTCTTTAGATGGATAAATGTTTTTGAAAGGTAGATATTTGGCAGTAAAGTGTTATAACTTGGCAAAATAGCAAGTTAATATTTATTTATTATTACTTTTCCATTTTTATTTTATTATTTTATTTTAGTTTCTAAAGATCAGATACACAAGAGAGTTAAGTAACACAAAAACTTATTGTTAACTACCATTATCTCCCTCCTTGAGGTCATAATGGCTCTTGGAGGGAACTCCTATTCTACTGAACCTCTACCACTAATATTATCATGATTTCACCTTTTATCTTTATATCTGCTTTGTTTGTTTATTCATGTCTGACTTATGATTATTGTGACACATGTTGGACACATTGTACTAGTTAAGGCTCTTGTTAGTGAAGCTTTTCTTGCTTTAGTCTCCTAGAGAGTAGCATTCAAAACACAGATGGTAGTCCAAAAGGATTATACCAAGTTAACACTGCTGTCCAGGTAGTTTTGTAATCCTCTAATCAAAAACCCAATAATAGAGCCCCAATGCTCAAAACATAGGTAGGTTGCCTTCATTTCACTTTTACTATTGTAGAAAGTCACATAGGTTGGGCTTTGACAAAGAATAGGGAGTGTACCATTGATAAAATGAACTGATATAAACCTTTTTTATAGAACTTTGGCTTACTGAGAAGTCACCAGTACCTATTTAAAAAGGGGTCTGACTGGAGTACCTGTTTTAGTGTCCATTTACAAGTATTATATGCAAAGAGAGTTAATCCAGTTGCAAGGTATGAAAGGCTAGAAAGAGGATTAAGATATTGGCAGGAGTATATTTTGAACACTGGTATTTGTTATTTAGTATATAATTTCTCTATACAGTTAGGGTCTGGGAGGCATATTAACAATATGTGCTAAAGATATGTAGCTACCTTTTACATAGTATTGCCACAGCTTGTTACTTTTTTTTTTTTTTTTTTAATCAATAATTTATTACATAGTGTGCATAACAGACTGTGGTAAGTACAAAATACCTACTTAGATACACAAACAAAGAAAAGGATAAGAGAAAGAAAGAGTAAAAATAAAAGAAAAAAGAGCTATACTTTTACTTCTAACAGTTGCACCATAGTGGGTCTCTAACTATAGTCAAAGCTAAACGCTCCAGGATTGTCTATAAGGAAATGAACAAAGCTGTTGATGATAATGTTGCAGGGGCATGTAGAAGGGTCATAGAGGTCACACTCTATGATGATGTGTTCATAAGTCTAGACTTTAGCTTTCCCACATAGGTAGCTAGTGGGAAGGTTAGAAAAGAACCTTTGTTTATATTCTCCAATAGGAGTATGGCCTGTGGTCATGCATGTAAAGCAAGCACATAAGGAGTTAGTAAATCCTATAACAGGAAGCTATGAGCTGCCCTTGACATATATTGGTTTGATAACTTGTTGGTCTTCATTCTCAAACATCAGAAAATAGTGACCCCTCTTGAGGCTATTTGCAAAGGTTGATTGCCATTCTTGTAGAATATTGTCATATTCTTTTTTTCTGTTGAAGAGATGTGAGTTTTTACAGAGGAATTCTAGGGCATTAGTACTAACTTTAACTTGATTGTCAATAAGTTTGTGTCTTGGTCATTTAGCTTTGCTGGGATAGTACTAGAAATGTATTCTGTTTCTGCCATCTCTAAAGAGATATGATTTGATGGCATAGACTACAGATATGACCATATTCTGGAAAGAATCGACTTTGGATTCAAGAACTTTACTAGCAGCAGATATGGAGTTAGTGATAACAGTGATATCATGAATATTATTGTCTTCCATGGCAGGAATGAGACCAATGTGAATAGCCATTAGTTCAGCTTTAATTGGAGTAACATTGATGGTTTGGATCTGTAATTGTTTGACGACAAAGTATTTAGACCAGATATAAGACTACTGTGGTGACATGAGATTTTTTAATGCCTTCATTTGTAATGACAGCCACACTGTTATGAGAAGTTTGAGAAGAAGAGAAAGTATTGTTAAAGTTTTGAATATGAGAAAATAAATTGTCATCTGAAAAAAAAAGAGATAAATGAAAACTAATTCTACCAGAGAAATGATTGACTATTCTTAAACTAGGGAAAAAAAGAGGATTAAGAGGATCAAAGTATTTATGAACGCTATTAAGGCATTCATTCACATCTTTGATAGGACTTTTGAGGTTTGCTTATTGTTTGACAGTGAGCTTGGATATAGCTACTTTATACATGTCACAAACTTCATTCGGCCATATCTCCACCAATTCTTCAATGATTCTCACAGTCTCAATAGCTACGAAAAGCCCTTGAAAAGACCTTTCGATTAATACCAGTCATGTCTTGAGGCGATCAATAAAGGCCAAGATATTAGGCAGATCAACTGATAACCACCATAGTACTGTTTATTAAATCGCCAATATCTTGGAAACCGCCATGATCTAAGCTTTGCTTTTAGGCATCAGAGAAGCCCTCTTCATACCGCTCAGAATGAGCCTAAAACAGCGCCAAGGCAATTAATATTAGTGGAGATATGAAGGCCTCAATGTTTGCACATGGATTTCATTAATTACCCATAGATAGTCATCTGTTCTTTTCTTAGAACAAAGGACAGCCTCCATATGGTTAAGTTATCACTATTTTAAGTACAAAGGCACTACCATATATAGAACAATAGGTAGTAGCATATGATGATCTATCTTAGTGCACAGACCATCACTTTTCTGTACATAAGAACCCATAGTCTGAGAATTAGACCTCAGACTTAACAACATCATTCACTGCTTGTCTAACTTCGCTTTTTTGAGCTTTTCAAATATCCAAACCATCAATCACAAATCAGTAAGTGGCCATTTGTGATAGTACAGAAGTTAATTCTTAGCGTGTTGAGAATCAAGTAGTGAGTTAATAGTATGAAAGGAGAGAATAGATGTGTATTGTAGATGATGTCTGCTATTCAGTTTCCAAAGGTGCAAGGTGATGGGAAAGAGACCAGCAATGGCTTCAATGGCTTCAGAGGGTAACATATAGAATATGCTAGTAATCTAGAGGACAGCCTGTCTTTGCATTTTTTTTAGTTCATTGATGTTTTTTAAGATGGGAGCCCCTTTAAAGAACCAAAGCTGGAACCCATACAAGGCAATTGGCAAGACACAAGTTCTATATAGCAGTCTCTTTTGAATGGGAGGTAAATCTTTTGAGGAGTTTCCTAACATTTTCATAGCATTGAGGGTAGACATACACTTTGTAGTATAGAAGTATGTGTGGTAGTTGAAGTTGAGCTTTCAATCAAAATAAAAGCCAAGATACTGCCATATTGACTTGGAAGAGATAATGGGACCATCTATGGAAGATAAGTCAATGGGAAGGTTGAGGAGATGTTGGGCTTGCATAAATAAAACAATTTAGTTTTGTTATGCTCCATGATGAGATCTGTATCAAGAAGAAGTTTTGACATGATGTTATAACTACAAAGTAAAAAGAAAAAAAAAAGTGAATAACTCTTCTTTTAAGAAATTAAAAGATCATCATCCACAAAAGACAAAATATCAGTCAGGATTTTTATTTCCAAGTTTTTTATTTTTATTTTGAAAGTTTTTATGATTAGAGCCAAATAGATAGTGGAGAAAATGGGTGAGAGAGCTAAGTCTTGGTCTATTCCTATGTTGGTGTTAAAAAATGATAATAAGAAATTGTTCCATGAGTATATGGTAGAGCAATTGGAATAATAGCTGTTGAAGAATCCTATAATATTAGTATTAAGACTGACTTTAGAAAGGCATAAAGATAAAAAATCATGATTTAAAGATGGAAAGAATTATGCAATGTCAAATACTATGATGCTGGTATGATACTGTTTAAGCTACTCTGCTCAAATAAAGTAAGTGAGATATAACTCCACGTTAATTGTGAAATGTTGACATATTCTTCCAAATTGATAGGAGTCTAGGAATCCATTGGCTAACATTTAAAATTGTAGTCAATTGCTAATAATTTTTTCGACGAGTTTGCCAGTAGTGTTTAGTAGGACAATGGGGTGAAAGGACTTGGAAAAATTGAATGAGTCCTTATTCAGTTTGGGAATGATTATAGTGTTGGTGGACTTGAAGTATGAGAGCTAGTATTCTAGGTTTATGCATGTGTTAGTAATATGTATAACTTTTTCTAAACATCTTTTGTTAGCTATTAAAGACTTGAGATATCTCCAAGTGATGTGATCAGGTTCAGGGGCTGATGAAGCTGAGCACTTAGCTAATGCATCTCTGAATTCTTGCTTGGAGAAAGGAGGCTATTCTATTAAGTCCACTTGAGAGAGTTTGCTGAGAAAGGCGGTATTAATGGATTTTTTTTTGCAGAGTTATATGACAAATGAAAAGCATGCCATAGTTCTAAAAGAGTGTTATAGGGCTGATTTTCATATGAAATAAACTCGATGGTTAGTAGAGATTTTTTCCTGACCCAATTCATTAGATTCTAAGGTCTCTTGTTTAAGAAAGTGATTTCAAATATCTTTTCATTGAAAAATTTCCTTTTAGCTGTATGAATATTTGACTTGAATTCTTTCCAATATTAAATGTTGTCTGAGGCTTGATATTTATTCAGGCTGGTCATGCAATCTGGGCTCCACTATTCTTTGGAATGTTTTGTAATTTGTTTCATTTTGAAATGGGTGTGCTATACATTATCAAAGATGGTGGATATTTGTTAAACTATATTTTCCAGGGTTTCTTTTGAATTGATATTTGCAGTGTTGAGAGTCATTATGCTATTAGTTATTGAATTAATGAAGTTTTCTTCTTCTTTGCTATCTTTGCCAATGGTCCATATGTTGATATCAATGTTGATTTCTTTGATGCCTATTTTGATAGTGAGAGGAACATAATCAGATAGTTTCCATATTTCAGGGTAAAGTATGTAGCGGCCAAATCCTAAGTTACTAGAGGACAGGAATACAAGGTCTATAATGGAATTAGAGTCCCAGAGATTGTCCACAAATCTAGTAGATTGGGGAACAGTAGGGGAGAAAGCTCTAGTTCTAAACTATCAGCTAAGATAAAAAGGTCATCAGTGTGGATAGAATGGTGATGGAAATTTGGATCCCAGTTGCTGTTCCTTATGTTGAAGTTGCTTGTTATGATGATAGTGTTATTCAGGTTAACAATGTTCTGACTAAGGAATTGAAGAGCAGTTTGGTTGCTATTAAAGTAGACATTAATCATGAAGTTGACATCCTATTCATTGTGGAAGGATAAGACATTGATGTCGTGATAGTTAATGATATCTAAATATAAGATAAATCTCATTTTTAAAAGACACTTGTTAACATAAGTGGTGACTCTTATGTAATTGTCTTGTAACATATCTTAATGAATGAACAATGTCTATTTGGGGTGATTAGGGGTTCCATAAAGAGGGTCCCTCAAGGGATTGGAATGACTAGAAATACATTGAATGAGTAATCTCAGAGGTTCCTGGATGAAAATTATATCTGTGGTATTTTTATTGTTTTCTAAGATTATATCAGTTAGAGCTTTATTTTTCCTGATGTTCTGTGAGAATATTTTTAGGGTTTCTTTAATTATAATTTCTTACCACCTATGGCTAGACAAATCAGATTAGTTCTAGTTTCCCAGGCCTCTTGAGCTTTCTTGGAGTGCTACTCTCTATTGAAGTGATTTCTCCAGAAGGAGCATTTATAGTCATCTACCATGTGATTGCCTTTACAATTGATACACTTGAAAGAATAGGGGCAAGGTAAACCTTGAGTGGTCTCAAGATGAAGGAGGTCCAGTTTAGAGTTAGCCTTGCAACACCATGCTAAGTCTCTATGATGTTCAAGTTTGTGTGGCCCACTGCATTTCTAACACTTGGATCTATGAGCTCTGCAAGAAAAGGTTGAATGACCTCATTTCCAGCAGTTGTGGCACTGAGAGATATCTGGGTTTATGTTTGTTGCTCTTATGGTGGCAATATATCTGCCAAAGTTAAAGAAATGGTTAATTAGCAGCTTAGCACTGGAGCTGCTTTGAGAATCCCAAATATCAAACCAGATAATAACCATGTTAAATTTGGAAGAGGCCTTAATGATTCTGGGTTTAGCTGCTAGGGAAATATTTTGGTGTAGCTCATAAAGTTATTGACATTCTTGCTATTTAGTTTATTACCATTGGGTTATATAAATGAAATACCAGTGATTTTTAGGTATGACTTGGACTGAGGTAGTCAAGGAGCAAGAACTTCTTTGTTGTTTGCACCAGCAATAGATTTGAGGTACTTTTTCATAGTCAAAAGGTCACTGGGGCTGGGTACATTGTTAGTGTTAATGGATAGACCACCAGGGAAAGGGCATATGAATTTGGCTCACAAGTTTGATTTGATATTCTTTAGAAGAGTGTTAATCTGAAAGATATGAGAGTTAGTTTCACCCATAATAACTTCAGTGAGTTTGGTGGATACAAATATAATAGCCTACTTCCTAGAAGGGTCTTTTATAGTTGGTTGAATTTTCTTTCCCTTGTTAATTGGTTTGGAAAAGGCTATGTTGTTACACCACAAGCGAATTTTCTGTGAAAAATAACATTTGATATGCTTTATACTAATGGATTCTCAATTAGAATTCGCTCTAGAACCCTTTCTATAATCCTCAGAATGTAATACTATAAGATAAAGACATTAAGCAGATGATAATCAACCTAGAGCTCATGCTGATACCTCAAGAGACAACTAGGATGAGCTGGCATCAGGTTACTAAGAACATTACCGAGGGACTATGTTCTAGATTCACTTTTGAATAGACTAACTTAGAAAGATAGCAAACTTGCACTCTAAAACTAGTATTACTCAGAAGACGAACTTAGACTAATAGACTTTGTGCTTGTAAATAAGCATTGATGGCATCAGATCAATTATATTTAGATAAATAACCTCTAAAACGTGACTTGGAGATACTAGATATTTATTAGGACTTGCTAACTGTTTAACAGGTAATTGAAGAAGTCCAAATTACAAAGCAGCATCAAAAGTATAATAGGGGAAGACGGAAGAATATTCTAAAAGGAAGTGGCGATGAAAACATGTCATATTTGATGGGAAGAACTTGGTGAGGGAACACGTCATTGTAAAGATAGAAGAGGGCCACGTTATCAGTAGGATTTTGGGAGGACTAGGATAGAAAGAAACTGAAGGAAATTCAAAAGTAGTAATAGTTTCCTTTTTATATTTTATTTCTTGAGTTTCAGGGCTTTGTAATATCTTTAATATAGTATCTGAAGTGCAGTTGAATTGGAGAAGAACCTCTTGACTCCTATCTCTATTTACACTGCCTCTGGAATCGTGAATATGAATCTACTGAGAGTAAGAAGACTAGGACCAGGGGATGTTTTGAGAAGAACACTGAATATACCTAGAACTCGATCTAGAGAAGAATAGCAGATGCAACTTGGGCAGGCTTTGAAGAGGACAGTAGGCTAGGAAAGCTTAGCTAGGTGCATACTTGGATTACATCATACCTGTAAGGTTCAGTGTTGGGGGTGCAGACAAGGGAGCAACTAAGTATAGAGGGTCTATGAGTGATCAACTAACTGTATTTTCCAGTTGAGTCTAGTTACAGTATATAAAGGTTAACATCTTAGGAAGGCTATGCAATGACAATCTAGAGAAATCTTATAATCCTTTTATAACCACCAACATATATTTTACTAGAGCTACATATAATTTTTATTTCTCTAATTATTTATAAACCTGTCACAAACTTCATTCAGCAATATCTTTATCAAATCTTCGACGATTCCTACGGTCTCAATGGCACCCAAAAGCCCTTGAAAAGACCTTTTGATCAATACCAGTCACGTTTTGAAGCAATTAGTAATGGCCAAGATATTAGGCAAATCAACTGGTAACCACTATAGTACTGTTTATTAAATTACTAATATCTCGGAAACTGCCACAATCTAAGCTTTGCTTTTAGGCATCAGGGAAGCCCTCTTTATACTGCTCAGAATGAGCCTAAAACAGCGCCAAGGCAATTAGTATTAGTGGAGATATGAAGGCCTCAATATTTGTACATGGACTTTATTAATTATCTATAAATAGTCATCTGTCCTTTTCTTAGAACAAAGGACAGCCTCCATATGATTAGGTTATCACTATTTCTAGCACAAAGGTACTATCATATGTAGAACAATAGGTAGTAGCATGTGATGCTCTGTCCTAGTGCACAGACCATCACTTTTCTGTATATAAGGACTCCCTGCCTGAGGATTAGACCTCAGACTTAACAATATCTTTTGTTACTTGTCTAACTTTGTATTTTTGAACTATTTAAAGTATCAAAGCACCCATCACAAATAGTAAGTGACCATTTATAATAAAACCTTTAACTTTGATTATCTTTCCTTGGACCTTTAGCATGCAATTGGGAGCTGGCACATCATTATTTTGTTTGTCCTAGTGTGCCATTCCCTTTTGCACCCTTTTAGCATTATGAATTTCTAGAATTTTCTTATCTAGTAGGGCAAGGAAGGCTTCCTTAATTTTGAGAATGTTCAAAGCTTGGTATGTGGCCTGGGCATAAGATAACAGAAGGAAAGGCATGTCTTTACCCTTAGACATAAGGATACATTAATGTATTTTTAATTTCTCTAATATCTTCTTTGATGGGCAGAGTAAAATAGGAGGTAGAATTTTCTTTACTATAGTGATGTTGAGAGACTCCTTTTGCATTCTGTTGGGAAGGTTAATCTTTCCAAACTTTGAAGTAATATTGTTCCTGATGGAAACATTGTTGGATAACAAAAGTTGATCCTAGCCAGATTCAAAAATGGCAGAGATAAATAACTATGCTGATTTGCCAAAAGATTTGAGCTGTGGAATATTATTGCCATTGTGGCCCTCAAGATTTCTTTGCCTTAAAAAACATGCCATTTGCTGAAGAGAGCATGCAATGTTGCATACATCACTGTTGAGGAATTTGTTTGTACCAAAAAGTGAAGTAACTGTGAAGTTACTGTCCTATAGACCAGGGTCAGCTGGGACATGTTAGGGAACCACTCAGAGGCGATCACCCTTAAGCTAATAGATAGTTCTAGAAGCTAGTATGAGATTCAAGTAGGGTATATCTACATATACTTGCTGATATATATATACTATAATAGATGGTCAGGCACACAGGTACTAGGCACCAATCTATAATTGCATATTGTTCTAAATATAGAATAGAAGACACCACACTGCATGATACAGATAAAAGAAGCCAGGAACAATGGAAACATGATACACGAACTGTCAATAAGCCACTAATAGATTTAGGCCCTCAGAACTTACTAAGTGATACCCTAGATATTGTCCTCTTACAGGATGTTAGCGCTGTATGGAATGACTGTAGGAGGAGAAGGTTCCAACAATATATAGGTAATGCCATTAGATACAGGTGTGAATGTCTCCTCATTACAGATATGTGGTGGTTAGGAAGGAGAAAGAGTGAAGTTGTACAATAGAACTATATTGTTCATAGGTGGAGAGGGTTTAAGGGTTTCTGCTTCTGTGTTATTTGCAAAAGTGACTTGCTTGATGTAGTCTATCTCAGACAAAGAAGACTCATCCATAGGGGAGGAAGAGGTGCTTTGTGAACCTTCTATACTAATACAGGATAGTGGCTATCTATGTTGTATGTTGAAGGCATTATCTTCAGGCCTAATGCTGGTTGACTCAAGACTTATAATTGACAAGCAAGTAATCTAAAACACAAGAAAAAGGGTTTATGCTAAACTATACTCAGGCACTACCAATGGTATTGGTGGTAAAAGTGAAAGAAGTGATACCACAGTTTGCTACATGCTTTATGTAATAAATTGATGTTTTTTTTTTATAAAAAAAAACATATAAAACAATATAAATACTAACAAATACTGAAATGTGTATAAATAGTGTATAATAATTGTCATGACTTAGCAAAATAGCTAAACCAATATTTATTTTTCTTTTCTTTTAATTTAGCTATATTGGGATATATAAGATACTAGTTAGGATTAGAGTTAGTATTGTATATAAGTAGTTCAGCAAATCTAATAGAAATTCCATTAAGTTCTTTTTGTCAACCTGAATAAGGAGTAGGGACAAGTACTTACTACTTAATCCTTACAATAATTGAATAACAGCTCTATCAAGTTTTCCTTATCAACTTAGACTAAAAGTGGGACTAAGTCATTATGGTAAAAGAGTGAAAAATAGAATTGTATACTGGGACAAATAACAAAATGTACTACTAGCTCTTAATTGTATGCTAAAGATTTTAGGAGATAAAACAGAAATAAAGGTGTCACAAACTTTATTTGGCCATATCTCTATCAGTTCTTCGATGATTCCCACAGTCTCAACAGCACCCAAAAGCCCTTGAAAAGACCTTTCGATTGATACCAGTCATGTCTCAAAGCAATCAGTAATAGCCAAGATATTAGGCAGATCAACTGGTAATCACTATGGTACTGTTTATTAAATTGCCAATATCTCAGAAACCACCATGATCTAAGCTTTGCTTTTAGGCATCAGAGAAGCCCTCTTCATACCGCTCAGAATGAGCCTAAAACAGCACTGAGGCAATTAATATTCATGGAGATATGAAGGCTTCAATGTTTGCACATAGACTTCATTAATCACCTATAGATAGTCATCTGTCCTTTTCTTAGAACAAAAGACAGCCTCCATATGGTTAGGTTATCACTATTTCTAGCACAAAGGCACTACCATATGTAGAACAATAGGTAGTAGCATGTGATGATCTGTCCTAGTGCACAGACCATCACAATTCTGTATATA
>Ga0153962_1000263_pt1 | contig 11762 bp, 17 predicted proteins | sample TSFL046MetaG_FD_106657 | JGI IMG/M metagenome (GOLD analysis project Ga0153962, IMG submission 106657) | Attine ant fungus gardens microbial communities from Florida, USA - TSFL046 MetaG | ecosystem: Host-associated > Fungi > Mycelium > Unclassified | place: USA: Florida, Withalacochee...
AACTGAGTGTGGAGGGTCCATGAGTGATCAACTAACTGTATTTTCCAGAGGAGCTTTTGTCATGGTGTGTAAAGGTTGACACCTTAGAGAGGCTATGCAACGACAATCTAGAGAGATCTTACAATCATTTTATAACCATTAACGTATATTTTATTGGAGCTGCGTATAATTCCTATTTTCTAATTGTTTATAAACCTTCAACTTTGATTATCTCCCCTCAGACCTTTAGTACACAATTGGGAGCTGGCACAGCATGGTTTTGTTTGTCCCAGTGTGCAATTCCCTTTTGCACCCTTTCAACGTTATCAAGTCTGAAACTATACTATAGCTACTAGTAAGCTCCGGCAGGGTTTTGTTATATGTTCTTCCCTGGGAGACCAAGAGACCATCGTCTACATAAGAAAGAGTGGAAGTATCTAAGTTGAGAGCCTGAGCTCGACGTTCAAAGAGGTGGAGGAGAGACGCAATATAGAGCGCTGAGAGAATAGGAGAGAGAGCAGAGCCTTGCCCCACGCCAATATCCGCATCACAGGCATGAGAGAGAAAGGAATTCCAGGCATACTGGGTTGATCTACCTACAAGATAGTCAGAAAAGAAATCTACTAAGCAGTCTGCAAAGCCAGAGTGTCAAAGAATCGCAGTAAGCATACTATGATTGAGGGAAGGAAAGAACTGTGCAATGTCAAAGGCGACAACACTAGTCTTGAGGCCCTTGGCCCAGCCAGAGCGAACCAAGTGAGTGAGAAAGAGACTAACATCTTCAGTAGACCTCTGAGCGATGCCACTGAGTTGGTTGGGATGGAGGACACTGTGCTTGACAGCATCAAACTAGAGTTACCTAGCAATCATCTTCTCAATGAGCTTGCCAAGGGTGTTGAGCAGGACAATGGGCCGAAAGGCCTTGGGAGTGTCGTAGGCTAGTTTGCTAGGCTTAGGAATAATGACAGAGACCAACTCCTTGAAGTATTGAGGCCAGTGTCGTGGAGTGATACAAGAGTTGGCGAGGAAAAGAATGCCAGAGGCACAGATATTGTCAGCTAGGATACTCTTGAGGTAGCGCCAAGTAATATGATCAAGACCTGGAGCAGAGACATTAGAACAGGCCTTAAGGGCCTCAGACATTTCTAGCACAGAGAAAGATACCCATGGCTGAGGGGCCAGACATGGAACATCATTTAGAATAGACAACTCAACTGAGCAATTAGCAGCAGCATTATAAGACGAGTGAAGAGCATGCCACAAGTCAAGGAGAGAGTTGCAGAGGAGACCTTGGTATTGAATGGCCTCTACTGCAGGTAACTTACACTGCTTGACCTAACTCATAAGGTCCCAAGGGCATTTGTTGGTGGATACAATCTCTGCAATCTTGTCATCAAAGAAGGATTGCTTTGCAGATCTTGTAGTAGAGCAGAACAGACGCCAATCCTCTCTAGCTCTAGTATGCCTATAGATTGCAAGTGTATCTCTGTACTTGTCATTCCACCACTCCTTTGATCGAGTAGTGATAGTGATATTCCTAGCATTAGCCTCCCATGCATTGAAGATTACCCTAGAAATTGCCTTGGAAAGCAAGTCCAGATCGTCCACAGAGTTCAGCCTGGAAAAGTTGAGAGCACGAAGCCTCATAGTGACAGAAGAGAGAAAGTCGTTTTCCTCGTCACTGTCACGTTTGAGGACCTTCCTGCTGAAGCGAATGTTCTCTGGTGAGATAGGGAGATCGACTAGGAGAGAAGCATGGTCTGAGGGCCATCTAAGATCAGGCTCAATACGGTGCAAGACTTGAGCACAGCTCATGTCTAGAAAGATAAGGTCTATGACTAAGTTAGCATGACCATCAGTGTCTGAATAATGAGTAGGGACAGGAAGCTCTGGAAGTGAGCACATAAGACCAAGAGAGTCAGCCAAGTCTATCAAGGCCTAGCTAGCTGCAGGATGTGAGGAGACAGATGGATCCCACTCTGCATCTCTGATGTTAAAGTCCCCACCCATATACAATAAGTTGGGGATGTCAATGATCTGATCCAGCATGAACTTGACAGCTGAATGGTGGTCATCTGAATAGACATTCATAAGAAAGTGACACTCTCCTCTGTTAAAGAAAGACAAGAGCAGGATGTCACAGTGGTCAACCATATCTCTTCTCAAACTAAACCTAAGTCTAGAGAGACGAGAGTAAATAAAAGCCATAACTCGAGGAATGTTCTCAGAGTCCCTAGGGACTCAGACCACCTGGGTCCAGTCAGGGTGAATAGGAGCACCCACTACCTTGTCTCCTTCTAGAGAGACAGTAGAAAGAGCATAGCAAATAAAGTTCCAGGGAGGTTCCTGGACAAAGAAAATATCGTATTGGTCCTTTTGAGACTCAAGAAAAGTATCAACTAGCGTATAGTTCTTGTGAATATTCTGCGAATAAATACGTAGTTTGGTTGTACTACATATAATCAGAAGTTGCCTACTCTAGGGCATTGGATATTGCTGTTACTGGCATGACCTATGCGCAGTTCAGCAGCTTTGTTAGAGTGCCACTGTCTGTCAAAGTGGTAGTGCCAGAAGGGATACTTGGTATCGTCAGCAGAGTACTCACTCTTGCAGTTTAGACACTTGAAGATGTGAGGGCATGGAGCACCAACTGCAGTAGCCTCTCTGGGAGGGTTGGACTTGGGATTGGCCTTGCAGTACCAAGCCATAGATCTGTGGTTTTCCACTCTATGTAGTTCACCATATTTCTGGTACTTAGCGCCTTGAGCGCGACATGCATGGGTTGGATGTCCCCAGCACCAGCAGTTACAATACTGGGCAACCCCAGGATACATAGCAGTCCCCTAGACTATAGCTGTATAATGCCCAAAGTTAAAAGAGCGGTTAATAAGGGTCTTGCCCTTGGACCCCTTCTGAGAGTCCCAAATGTCAATCCAAATCACAGATATGTCTGAGCTTGGAGACACCTTCATAATGCAAGGGCAAGAAGCAAGCACAACTCCTTCAAAGACAGGAGTGTTAGCAATTATAGACTCAACTTGAGCCTGTGTAATGGGAAGCGAAGAGTTGTTGCCCCAGTAAGAAACACCCAAAATCTTCAGGAAAGACTTAGACTGTGGCAGGCAAGGCTCCACCACAGTACTAGCAGCCAAGCTAGCAACTTTCTTGAGCCACTGCTTGATCACCTCCAACTCTGCTGCAGATGCAACAAAGTTAGTAGACATGGATATTCCATCCCATGCCTTGTGTACCGACTCAACTCTAAGCTTAGAGTGAGCCTCAACTAAGCCCCTATTACAGGACTCAACTGTAGTAGCAGCATTTGCCACAACCTCTGCAGTAGGAGTATTGAGTGGAATCAACATTTGGCGCCTAGTAGGCCCATGTGTTGTTATCTTGGGTGCCCTTGAGGCACCAGAGGAACCTGTACCTCCTCTGTTTGGAGAGGCACTAGCACCAAAGCCAGACTGGTGCATAGCTAGGACCTTCTCCATAGGAAGGTTGGGAAACATATCACGGAGACAAAGAAGGCTCTCGTACTCTGGATGAGCAGAGGCCAGAGCAAACCTTGGAGTGGACTGGGGGTTTCTACCACAAGCTACTTGGGCACCTGGGGTTTGGTGACCACCTTCGCGGGGGTGGGCTTAGCGGTAGCTGTCTTGGCTGATGGAGGTAGAGGAGGTGCTCTTGATACCACTGAAGTAAGAGTAGGCACATTCTGGGAGGGTGCAAAGAGATTAGTAGAGGGAGAGACTTTGTCCTTGCCCTTGCTCTTTTTGTTAGTAACAGTAGTGAAAGGAGCTTCCTCCACTGCTGGCTAATCAACTGCCATCTCATTATCTAGAGGTGGCTCCTGGGGTAAGTTAGGACCATAGAGAGTCCTCATAGCCTCTACAAGTGAAGGAGAATCAGGCTGAGGTGAGACCTTAAAACAGTCCCACCCCGCTGCAGACACAGTTTGAAATAGGTGTCACATAATGGAACCTGCTCCTAAGATAGGAGGAAACTGTTCAATAGGACGGCTTCTAATAGGATGCTTCTGGATAAAGCATGCAATGTGCAATACAAACAAGGCAAGGACTTTGGCATCATTTTCTAAATGGCCAAAGTGACCAAACAAGAATGTGATATGGTAATCACCATCCCATAAGTCACTATCATGTGTGACATCATGTGTAATAATGTTACTTGTCACAGGTTGTGACGCCTGAGGTAAGCTGTTATGGTCACATGTGACTGAACTGTCACCTGTCACCTGTCACCTGTCATGTCACAGGTGCCTGCCACTGCACTGCCACTCTCCACTTGGGAGAATGACTCAGTTGTTCTATGGTTTGGGCCATAAGGCATCAAACTGGTTAACAAAGGGGCCTGGGGGACAGAAGTCATCCTAGAGGCAAGGCCCCTGCTCTCCTCAGCAGAAACTTGGTCATCCCAACTCATAGAATATTTTCTCCCTTCAGGAGCAGAGGGAGAGGGAGCTGGAGGGAGCTGGAGAGGGGCAATTCTATGAGAGAGTTTGCCTGTAATGATCCTAGAGGTAGTAGGTGTCCTGGGACCAGGACTAACCTCCTCCTCTTCACTTTCCTCTTCCTCAGAGGAAGAGGAGGGCTCAGGAGATGCATTCCTAGAGACCTCAGCAGCTGAGACACTCCTAGAGGAGTATCTGACAGTGTGACGAGCATGAGAGCGTCCTCTGGGATGAACGTGTTTACCAGCCCTAGAGCTGGCACAAGAAATAAGGTTGAGTGAGTCTGGAGACTCACCAACACTAGTAAGAGTAGCCTAGGGGCCAGGGGGACAAGCATTGGTAGCAGATGATTTATACTGAATATTCGACTTAACCATGGTAGTGGTTAGAGGGAAAGAAGGGATGGTGATCCAACTAAATATACTTCCACTAGAATAATGTTTCTTATAAGTGGAAGTATTGAGAGATTGTGATCAAAAGTGTTGCAATAGCTGTTATATTCCCAAAAATTTTCTTGATTATCTGCTTATTCATTTTCAGTCTCTCCTAGCTATGAGTACTCCACTGTGTTAGTGTATCTAAATTCTACAATAGGTATGTGCATACTTACAATCTGCTATTTAGGTAGTTACACTATATCCCTAAGATTCAGTCTTTGTTTCTGGATCTCAAGTATACATTCTATTTCTTCATTATCTCAATATACTTACTCTTTGTCTCTAGATCTCAGTTCTAGCTACATAGCATCTTGAGTGATACACTGTGCAATATATATTCTCTTACAAAGATGACCAGTACTTTTTGGATTGCATTATTCTCTGTCCTAGAAATAATGAGGTATATGATATCAATGAGACCATTCTTTAACAGTTTAATACAGTACCAAATGTAGAGGTCCATATGCTGAGAAGTATGGACTCTATGTCTAAAGAAGATGGAATGTACCATGCTTATTCTGCAGAGTTCCTTCAATAACTCAATACTAGTGGATTGTCTTCTGCTTTACTTTATCTCAAGATTGGCTGTTCAGTTATCTTATTAAGAAACTTGGATCTAGGAGAAGAACTTTGTAATGGGACAAGAATGGTGATGTTGAATGTGAGAAGAAAGATACTCTAGTGTAGGATTATTAGCAAGGACAGGAGATTTAGAGGCAAGGTAATATTGATTCCAAGGATCAGATTATCACCTAATGTAGAGACATTGCCTGTGCCACTCAAGAGACTTCAATTCCTAGTCAGACTGGTCTTTTCTATGACCATCAACAAGTCTCAAGGACAGTCAGTGGAGCATGTGAAGATTAATTTGCAGACATTAGTGTTCTTCCATAGACAACTTTGTATGGCCTTTTCCAGATATACTTCTCCTCTAAACATTTCAGTACTTCTTCTAGAGTAGAGCCAAGAGAGTAGAAGGACACTCAATGTAGTACATAAAGAAGTATTCAATAGCATTAGATTATAGATTGTATATGTATTAACCAATGGACTTGAGATTGATTTTTCTTATGATTTGAGAGATGAAAATAGTATTTTACAAGCTATTGTAAGAAAAGAGCATAGCAGACTAACTATAACACAAACTTAATAATACAGTGTTACAGAAAATAGACTAACTTTAACCTCATAGACTATTGTAGGAAGGGAGCATAGTAGACTAACTTCAACATAACTTGAATAATGTAGAATTAGTAGAGAAATCAAGCCAAACTAGAGACTTAGATGAAAATCTTGTTTAGTATGTATGCTGCACTGAACATGGGATAATAGATGACACATATATGTACCTAATCATTCCCACATACTCTCTTTTTACTCAAAGACCTCTATAAAATTCAAATAAATTCAAATAAATTGGGAAAAATTGGAATAAATTGGAACAGGCAGTGAGCAAAGCAAGCTGACTGTGGCCTTACTATTGTAGGAAGAGAGCAGAGCGACCTGATGTATAATATTGCTCACTATGTCACAGACCATTGTTGGAAGAGAACAAAGTGACCTGATCAACAACACTACTTATTGTTACACAGACTGTTGTAGAAAGAGAGCATAGCAGACTGACTTCAGCACAAACTCAATAATACAGAATTAGTAAAGGGTTCAAGATGGGCCAGAGGCCCAGATAAAAATCTTGTCTAGTCTAGTATGTATACAAGAAGGAATATGGGAGTGATACTGCTGACTAACTGCTGACTAAAGTTTACCTAAGCATTCTTACATTCTCTCTTTTCACTGTAAAATTCTACAAAATCCAAATGAAATTAGGAAAAATGCAGATAATTTTGAAGAAATTAGTAATTGACTCTCTCTTTTTTCTCCTTATTTAAAAACTTTTTGACAAAATATTTAACCATCACAACCCTCCTCTTTTCATAGTTCAATCCAAATGCATGTGTAGGAGGAACACAACATGTACAAACAATGCCAGCTCATCATCGAGTTCACTTTCTCAAATCATAGTCACTATTTTCCATTCTTTCCTACCCTCTTCTTTGCTCTCTTATACCTCTCTACTCACTTTATATACCTTGACTGGAAGCCAGGCCCTAGGTATAAAGGGGACAGTACTCTACAACTATGGTGTAGAGCTTAGAGTGTGTGACTAAGCTTAGGTCTCCTCTCCCAAAATGACTCTTTCTTTGAGCAGTGCTGTGATAGTATACCTGTAAACTCTTCTATTATAAACTTGGTGCTTGTCAGATGTGCTCTAGACAGTCTCTCAGTAATATCTTGGTGATTGATTATATAGTAGATCACCTGACTTGATGTACAATTCCTTGTGGACTTGAAGTTGGCACTCTGTCACTTATAGTTGTTCACAGTGCTACTGAGTTGCTAGGACCTTACAGCTGTCATCATTGCCTAAGTTATAATAGGTTATGGGCCCTAATCTCTAGCAACTTCAAAACACAAAATCAAAATGCAAATTCTATGCTTATTTCTTGTTCAATTGCTTTGAAATTTAACATGCCTGTGCATTGCTTTAAACACTATCTGCCATCCAAATTTCAGTCCGATTGCATCAGAATTGACTAAGATATCACTCATCTTCAATAATTTTGCCTTTTTTCTCCTCCAATTCTTGCATGATCCATTTCAAACTTCACAAGCAAGCTCCTTACTATACAGTCAACTCACTGTAGAAAAATTGTGTTGATCACATAACTGGATCCCTCGCAATTCATCATTTTGGTATCTCAGAACAAACCTGCTGTTCCTCACTCGTTTTCAATCCGATCAGTCTATAACTTTGCAGACCAGATTCATGCATTACCAAAAGCATTTCTATATAGTTTTGTTCAAATAACCCAATGCATTCTCTTGCAATAAGCAAATCAAATTTCTCTCTCAATATGTCTTCTCTTAAATCTACAGATTTTGCAAGAAATTCTCAGGCCAACCCTTCCTCACTATCTTCACTACTTCAGCTCAATGCTGACTTCCACTGGATTGCTGATACTGGTACAACATCTCACATGACTCCTCACTACCACTGGTTCAAGTCCTATACTCATTACAGGACCCCTGTTCATCTACTCAGCTAGTATGGGGAATGTTGTCTTTGAACCTATAGTCAATGGAAAACAAGTCAAAGCAGTTGAGTTCTCTCAAGTACTCTATGTTCCTAATCTCAGAAGTAATCTCCTGTCTTGCCTTTACCTAACTCGCCACAAGAGAATTACTATCAATATTTCCTCACATTCTATGGTATTCAGGCAAGGGAGAAAGACTCTTTTCACTACTTCTATTGATTCCTCCAACTCGGCTACTCTCAATAGCTCTACTGTTGCATCTGAGGCTACTTGTGCAGTGTTTACACTTTTAGCTAATCTTTCTCTCTGGCACTGTTACTTTACTCATTACAATTATGCTGATGTCAAGAAAATGGTTGAGCACAAACTAGTTACTGGACTAGTCCTGAACTCTAACAACAAACCTGACCCAATCTGTGAACTGTATATTGCTGGAAAAATATCTGCCAATCCATTCCCTCTCTCAGCAAACTATAATTGCTCCCCACTAGCTCTTGTTTACTCAGATCTCCATGGACCACTTTCTGTTGCTACTCATCAAGGCTATAAGTACTGGATCATATTTATTGACAACTCCACTCATTTTAGATCTATCTACTTGCTCAAGTCCAAGTCATAGGCCTTTGAAACATTCAAGGATTACAAAGCATGGGTAGAAAACCAACTGAGTGCAAAGATCTTAGAGCTTTAGAATAACAAAGGGGGGTGAATATATGTCTAAGGAATTCTTACAGTTTACTACCCAGCATGGCATTCAAAGGCATTACTCAACTTGAAACCAACCTCAGCAAAATGGCCTTGCTAAATGAGCCAATAGGACTATGGGAGATTGTATTACAGCTATGTTAGCAGAATTAGGACTTCTCTTCTTATTCTAGGGCCACTGCCTTATCTCCATAGTTCATGTTTGGAATCGTCTTCCCACAGCCTCTTTCCCTAACACTACTTTATATAATATTAAGACTCTAGACCTTACAGTTGAATCTGCATTTTAACTTAAAGCCTATATCTAATACTTGATATCTTCATGCTCTTTGTTAAAGGATTTGGTTAAGGTTTTCAGTGAAGTTATATTGGAGGAGAAATGTCAATGAGACTTTGGGTAGCACCCTTGAGATTGTCCTAAGACAAGTAAGAGTACCGATTCCTCAGAGTAAGATTTTACAGAGGAAATACAAAAAGAGAAAACTTGCTGTTCCCTTTTCTTTCTGGTCTGTATTTATCCTAACTAGGTATTGTGACTATGCTATAATGTGGTAATACTAATTATAACAATAGGTGACTAGTTAAGTGATAGTCTAGTGACAGAAGCAATAAGAGTGACAAGTTGAGTCATTGTCTAATAATGGGTTAGTTCAATATTGTCCTATTTAGCACAAATCCAAATATAGAAAGAAAAAGATAGTCCAAGATTTCTCCAAAGAGTCCTATACATTCTATGAGTCCATTATCTCTTAGAGTCCTCAGACATTCAATGCATTACTGTATAGTAATGTCCTTATCTAACATTGCCAACACCTCGTCTACTAGCCACTCATTATCAGACCATGGCTGATAATAGTTATAGTCCCACTCGATGTTCATAACATATGAAGCCTTCTATAAGTACAAACCAGATGTCTCTTACTTCAGAGTTTGGGGATACATAGCCTATATTCATATTTAGAAAGATAAGTACAACTTTTTTCAACTATATGCTGAAAAATGTGTCTTCATTGGATATTCCACTGGTTATAAAGGCTAGTTGTTCTACAATCCTACTACTTGTCAAACTTGCATCTATAAACAAGCTGAATTTGATGAGAGGTACTTCCTATGTCTATCTGGCAGTGAACAAGGCACAGTCCCTTTCTTTGCACTCTATTTACTACCAACTCCCTCTACTCAATCTAACTCAACTTCACTATCTCTTAGACCACCACCACTCTCAGATAAAGGGAGTAATGATAACTTGTCTCTTAGACCAACTGTAGAGCCCCAGAGTGCTCTAGTCACTTCTAAGACTAGTCCTAAGGTTCCTCCTCAAGTTGGTAATGTTCCAGATGAGTCTGATGATGATTTGTCTTATGCAACTCCCATTGGCCCTGCACTACCTAAGACACCTCCCAGAGCTCCCATATTACTTCTATAGCCTCCTCTACCTCTAAGATACTCCTATCGCAATCTTGTACCTAGAAGAGCTTACTAACTATCTGAAAAACTACTTCTCAACCCTTATAATGAGCAAGATAACACTAATTATGCCGATGTAGAGTTCTAGCCTGTGGAGTTTGCCAACAGTGTGTCTGGGCCAAATCCTTGCAACTACAAGTCAGCTATAAATGCTCTAGATGCTGATAAGTGAAGAGAAGCCTGCAATACTGAAATCTCAACTCTGACTGCAAATAGGACTTGGGAACTTGTTGAGCTACCTCAAGATGCCAAAGTGGTACAGTTAGGCTGGGTCTTCAAAGTCAAACTCAATCTAGATAATTCTGTTGAATGCTATCACTCCAAACTTGTTGCAAAAGGCTACTCACAGCATCCTGGATATAACTACACTGAAGTCTTTGCTTCCACATTCCGACTAGCTTCACTTTGTCTCATTACTGCTCTAGCAGCCAAAGAAGGATTTAAGATATACTCAGTTGATATATCTTCTGCTTTTACTTATGGAGAACTTAATGAGGTGATTTATATAAAGCAGCCTAAAGGATATCATCAAGGAGGTCCTAATGTTGTTTGCAAATTGCACAAGTCACTCTATGGCCTTAAGTAGTCAGCCAGGCAATGGAACAAGAAGCTGCACTCTGTCCTTGACTCTATAGGCTTCAAACATGTTCTGAGTGATAACTCTATCTACATCTACTCCAAGAATGAAGTTAAGCTCATTATACCCATCTTTATTGATGATATCACTTTGGTTTCAAAGAATTGAGTAAGCACTTCAAACTTCGTAATCTGGGTATAACTATCTTTCTTCTCTCAGTTTAAGTCAAACAGGACCTAGAAGTGCATACCATATTACTGTCTCAAAGTTACTATGTAGACAAGCTCCTAAAATAATTCAACATGGAAAACTATAATCCTGTCAAGACTCCTTTCTTCCCTGGCTCAGACTTGTCCAGTTTGGTTCCAACTCCTTCCCAGCAAGAAGAAATGCACTTCATTCCTTATCTTGTTGTTGTAGGCTCTCTGTAATACCTAGCTATTATGACCTGACCTGACATTGCTTATACTGTGTCTTACCTTGGATGGTTCAACCACAATCCTTATTCAGAGCACTAGACAGCAGTTAAGCATCTACTCCATTACTTGAAGGGCACTTTACACTACAAGCTCATATATAGCAAAAGTGACGACTCTGAGCTATTTCAGCCATACTCAGATGTCTCTTATGGTGGGTGCAAGCAAACTAGTTGTTCTACAGGTGAATATGCTACTGTTATATGTAGAGTAGTAATAGGATGGTCTTCAAAGCATCAACTGTTTGTCATTCTCTCTAGTACTGAGGCAGAATATGTTGTAGTAGTTGAGGCAGGAAAGAAAATCAAGTGGATAAAGAACATCTTAACAGAGTTTAGCTATTTACCTTCCTATTTATCGACTCTCTTCATTGACAACAAGTCTGGGATTAATATGTCAAAGAATCCTGAACACCATAGACAGATGAAGCACTTGGACTTATGCTTGTACTAGCTTAGAGATGCAGTACAAGAGTCTCTAATAAGTCCTGTCTATGTTCCAACTTGACAAAATATTGCTGACTTGTTCACAAAGGCAGTTTAGCCTCAGGTGATA
>Ga0153962_1000266_pt1 | contig 11721 bp, 8 predicted proteins | sample TSFL046MetaG_FD_106657 | JGI IMG/M metagenome (GOLD analysis project Ga0153962, IMG submission 106657) | Attine ant fungus gardens microbial communities from Florida, USA - TSFL046 MetaG | ecosystem: Host-associated > Fungi > Mycelium > Unclassified | place: USA: Florida, Withalacochee...
CCTTAAGCATTCCCACACCCTCTCTTTTCACTCAAAAATGCAAATAAATTCAAAAATTCAAATAAATTAGGATAAATTGGAATAAAATTGGAACAGGCAGTGAGCAAAGCAAGCAGAGTGACCTGACTTACAATAGTACAAACTATCAGTGTAGGAAGAGAGCAGAGCAACCTGATGCACAATATTGCTTATTGTTACATGGACCATTGTTGGAAGGGAGCAAAGCAACCTGATAAACAATACTGTTCATTGTCATATGGACTGTTGTTGGAAAGGAGCTATCACAAAAGGTCACTTACTAATTTGTGATAGGTGATTTGATACTTAAATAGTTCAAAAAAGTAAAGTTTAGACAGTGACAAAAAAAGTTGTTAAGTCTGAGGTCTAATCCTCAGACAGGGTGTTAAGACTCTAGATCTTAGTTGAATATATGTTTCAACTAAAACCTATATCTAACACTTGATATCTTCACACTCCTTGTTAAAGGATCTGGTTAAGGTTTTTAGTGAAGTTATATTGGAGGAGAGATGTCAACAAGACTTTGAGTAGCACCCTTAAGGTTGTCCTAAGACAGATAAGAGTACCAATCCCTTGAAGTAATGAGAATACAGGGAGGAATATAGAAAGAGAGAACTTCCTGTTCCTTTCTCTTTCTGGTCTGTATTTATCCTAACTAGGTATTGTTACTTCATTACAATGTAGTAACACTAGTTGTAACTATGGGTGACTAGTTAAGTAACAGTCCAGTAACAAAATTAAAAGATGAGGCAACTCAGATGATACCTTCGGGTGATCAACTAGTATATTAAATACCTAAAAGATGAGACAACTACACAATAGTAGTAAGTGAAATAGTAAATGTCGGCTACAATGAGCTCATCTCAGATAACACCTTTGGGTGATCAACTGAGGGACATAGTTAGACTACTCAACTATTATAAAGAGATGTGTATGCCAAAAGTGTCCTAGTAATGTCTCAGTGTAACATGTCTTTGATGTGACTTAGTATCTCTGAAGAACAAGAGAGAAGAAACAAAACCCAAAGTATATAAGTCTACTTCAATACTCCCCCTGGACTGACGCACTCATAGTTCTTTGGTTGAGTCCCATTTAACATACAAATTTGCATAATGTGTCCCTTGGTAATGCCTTTATAAGGATGTCAGCCACATTTTCTGTTGTTGGTGTATATTGGAATATAACATTGCCCGATTTTGTGTATTCCTTAATAAAGTGATGCTGCACATCCATATGTTTTGTACGTTGGTGGTTCTTGTCATTTAAGCTATTGGAAATTGAGCTGCTGTTGTCTGCAAAAATTTTGAGTGGTCTTGTGACTGATAATCCTACTTCATTGAAGTACTTCAACAACTACAAGGCTTGTGTAGTTGCCTTCGAAAACACCATGAACTCTACCTCTACTGTAGACAATGCTACTGTGTCTTGTCTTTTGCATTCCCAGGAAACTGACCTCCTAGCCACCATAAATATATTGCCTTTGGTAGATCGTCTGGTGTCTTTGCATTCAGCATAATCTGAATCAACATACCTACTGGGTTCAAGACTGCTGCCACCTTTGTATGTAATGCCATAGTCTATGGTACCTTTGATGTAAGCCATGACATGTTTCAATGCATTCCAGTGTGTCAGCATCTAAAGTCCAATGACCGGAATTAAGCCAACTGTCTCTTTGTTCAGAGTTTGACAAAGAGAACTCGATGGAGTTCTCACTCATTTCTCTACTACTTATACACTTTACTACTGTGGCTATGCGCTTGCTCTCCCATGGTCCTCATGTTACTCTTGTCATGTGACACACTGTGACTGTGACCATCTGTGACCCTCCATCACACCAATTGTGACATTGTGACAAAGTCACGTGATACTTTCCTGCACTCCATCTTGTAGTTGTAAGTCCAATAAGAAAAGAAAAAGAAATATAAATAATGACTTAGCTGTTTTGCCAAGTCATAACATAGTGGGCCTTCCCTGGGTTGTGGGCAAAACGAGCTAGTTTGTTTACTGAGAAGGTGATGTTGGGTCTTATGGCAACCTGTAACTACATTAACGATCCTAAAGCTTCACGAAAGGGTATATTCTTCATCTTGTCTGCTTCATCTGGTGTAGAGGGACAATCCTCAGTTGAAATTACTAGGCCAGGGAGAAGAGGAGTCATTGTTGGTAAACAAAGATGCATATTAAACCATTTGAGGAGGCATTTGCAGTATGCCTGCTATAATAGAGTGATATCTCCTTTCTGGTTCCTATCTATGCACATACCAAGGATTAGTTTAGCTTCACCTAGATCCTTGATCTCATAGCTTGATCCCAGTTGTGATTTTGCTAGGTTTTCACCCTCAATGGTGGAAGAAGCACCTAGGATGTCATTAGTCCAGGTAGAAGTCAGTGTAAGCTCATCATTGTATACTCTTGATTGGATTTGAGAATCAGCACGTGATTTGTAATATCCGTTGTTACACTGCAAGCAAATTTTCCACAGAAGATAACATTTGATACACTTTATAACAACAAATTCTTGATTAGAGTTTGCTCTAGAACCCTTTCTATATCCTTAGAACATACTACTATATAATAAAGACATTAAGCAAAGGAGAATCAAACCAGAGCTCATGTTGATACCTTGGAAGGCAAGCAGGGTGAGCTGGCATTAGGTTTAAGAAGAAAGTCATAGAAGGACTACGCTTTAGATCCATTATGGGATGGCACTAACTTAGGGATATGGTAGACTAGGACTCTAGAACTGATAGTGTTCAGACAACGGACTTAGATAAATAGACTCTGATTGCAATTAAGCATTGATGGCATCAGATAAATTATATTTAGATAAATGAGCCCTAGGACATGACTTGGAGATACTAGACATTGAGTGGGGCTTACTAACTACTTAATAGGTAACCAAAGAGGGCCCTCTTACAAAGCAACATCAAAGGGAGTGATGGGAGATCAGGAAGAATATTCTAGAGAGAAGCAACGATGAAGACGCATTATCTTTGATAGGAAGAATTTGATGAAGAGGATACATCACCACAAGGACGCGTCATCAGTGGGGATTTGGATGGACTTAGTGCGAGAAGAGACTAAGGGAACATCAAAAGTAGTAATAGTTTCCTTTTTATATTTTATTCCTTGAGTTTCAGGGCTTTGTAATCATTTTAATATAGTATCCGGTGTGCAATTGGATAGGAGAGAACCTCTTGACTTCTACCTCCATCTATACTGCCTCTGGAATCATAAATGCAAATCTATTGAGAGTAAGAAGACTGGGACTAGTGGGGCATCTTGAGAAGAGCACAGAATATACCCAGAACTCGATCTAGGAAGAAGATGCAGATACAACTCAGGTAGGCTTTGGAGAGGACAACAGGCTGGGAAAGCTTGGCTAGGTGCACACTTGGATTGCATCATACCCATAAGGTTTGGTATTGGGGGTGTAGACAAGAGGGCAACTGAGTGTGGAGAGTCCATGAGTGATTAACTAACTGTATTTTCCAGAGGAGCTTTTGTCACAGTGTGTAAAGGTTGACACCTTAGGGAGGCTATGCAACAATGATCTAGAGAGATCTTACAATCCTTTCACAACCACCAACGTATATTTTATTGGAGCTATGTATAATCCTTATTTTCTAATTATTTATAAACCTTTATCTTTGATTATTTCCTCTCAGACCTTCAGCATGCATTTGGGAGCTGGCACAGCATGGTTTTGTTTGTCCTAGTGTGTAATTCCCTTTTGTACCCTTTTACTATGGCCTTGGAAGGTTTTGTCTAAATTTTCTGCCTAGTCATAGGCTCCTTGCATTATTCCATAGAGAGTTTTATGTAGTTTCCAGACATATTCGTCTCCTCCTTCCTCAAATCCCATTGGCTTCTCCATATAAATGTCATAGGCATTGTCACTATTGAGAAATGTAGACACAAAGTCAATTTGCCAAAAGCAGAGCTGTCGAGATACTGCTATTGCACAAATAAGACAAACAGATTCAAGTCAAGTGACAGATGCATATGTTTCTTCATAATCTTCTCCTGTAACCTGGGTAAATCCCTTTGCTACAGTTCTGGCCTTCCGCCTCTTCAGTTCTCCATCATCTTTCTATTTTATTGCATAAACCTACTTTGATCCGACTATATTTCATCCCATTGGCCTCGGTACAATCTCATAGACATCCCTTGCTTTTAGTATCCCTATTTCTATAACCATTAGTTCCTACCATAGATCCAGTCTCCTCATTGCCTCTTTAAATGTTCTAGGGATCCAATTTTGCTCTCAATGTTATTTTCTATTGGCCTATTGAGGTATTTGAGGGACTTCTATAACTGAGTGCTTGGCTTTGTAGACCTCTGTGATCTCCTTAAGACAATGGGTAGATCTTTGGGAATTTCACTTAACTCTTCATCTGGTTTCTTTTCCCTGATAATAGCAGTATCATTATTACTATCCTTATGTAAGTCACAACTAGCCAGGGGTCTTGGGGCGATTCCCTGCATCAATGAAGGTATAGGTTCTGGACTCGCATTATTGTCAGAGCTAACAGTATTACTGTTGGGTCGGGGTTCATATATAAATGAGTCATTGTCATCATAAAACACAACTGGGGTTGGTTGCTTAGCCAGGTGAGTTATCCTCTCTTTGAATATGACATCTCATGATTTGAAAATGGCACCAGTGCTTTTGTCCAGGAGCTTATAACTATCATGTCCAAAGTATCTAAGCAAAGTAGTCTTAACAGATCTAGGATTTAATTTGGAGAGATTTAGGTCCAAAGAAATGTGAGCATAAGAGATGCAGCCAAAAGGTCATAGGTGTGATACATCTTGGTGTTGTCTAAATCACAGTTCAGCTGGGATTGTTTTTGGTTGTCGAGAGTTAGGTAATAGGTTCTGGATATAGACCACTGTCCATACAGCATCTGTTCAGTACTTTACAGATAGGCCAGATTCAGCCATGGTTGTCTGGGTTCCATTGAGTATAGTTCGCATTGAGCATTCTGCCATACCATTTTGTTGGTGTGTATATAGCATTGTGAATTCAAAATGCAAACCCTTCTCATCACGATAGTGTTTCCATATACTGTTGTACCATTCTCTTTCTATGTCTAACCACACTCGTTTCAGCCTTTTTCCAGTCTGATGTTCTGCCTCAGTATGAAAACTCTTGAAAATGTTCAATGTGACTTCTGCTGACTTGGATTTCAGGAATGCGACTGTCTGATATAAAGAGAACCCATTCATAATAACTATGAAGTACAGTGCACCACTAGTAGATTGTACCTGACATGGCCCCCATATATCAATATGTACACATTCAAAGATTTCCTTTTCCCTTGACTTGTTATCGTTATATGGGTGTGCAGTATGTTTGCCATAGATGCAATCCTTGTATAATCCACTGATTGATGATTCTCCACAGACATTTAGTCCATCAACAAGGTTTTCTGTCATCATCTGATGGATTATTTCTACTCCAGCATGAGCCAAACATTTGTGCCATATGGCAAAGCTTGTGGGTTTTTGCTTTGATTGTGTGGTAAGAGCAATCGGTTGTGGTTTGTCCATTTCAACTACATACAGTCGACTGATATATGTTGCTGAGATTATGTCTGTTCCGTTTTGTGTTCTTATAAAGGCTTTGTTTCCCTTGAAGTTTGCCTCTGCTTCCTTAATGCTCAATTTGGACATTGAGATCAGGTTGGATCTGAACCCAGGTATATATAGGACATCATCAAAAGTGATTGTTCTCTTTACTCCACCAATGTTTGTCTAGAACTTGACATTCCCCTTTCCAATGACATTGAACATCAACCCTTTTTCAGTGGTCAGTCCAGGTAATGGTTTGTTGAAGGGAGTATAGGAAATAAATAGCAATAAGTCAGCAAAGTAATGGTCACTTACACCAGAGTCAAGAAGTGTAAAGATATTAGGTTTATTATTGGAGTTTGTATAGAACACTAATGGCCTTTCTGTAGATATACCCTTGAGACTTTCCACCTCCTTTGTTTTATATGTTTGTTGGTTGAGATCACTAGAACTGGAGGGTGGTTTGTCATTAGGTGTGCAGTCGTCATTAAGGGCTGAGGTAGCAGATACCTTGAACTCAGTATCTCCCATGGTTATATAGGCAAAAACTTGGTTGTTGTCTTTGCTAGTGGAGGTAGCATTTACAGTAAGTGGTGGTTTAGTACTTCCTTGGCATGTGTTTGCTGCTGATCCCTTGAATCCACCTTTTTTCCCAAAATCAGGGGGAAATTGACCTTCTTTTCCTCCACCTGGCTAGTAGTACACATTAATAGTATACCTGTGACAATTGCAGTTTGGGTTGGTACAGACTAGGAGACTCTGATCCTTTTTTATGTAAGTATTAGTCTGGAGTGCCATAATAGAACAAGATGAGGATTTGGGATAGTCATCTTTGGTGCAGAGCTACCACACATTGAGCTATTGAATAGCTTCAGACAGAGGCATATTGTTGTAGAGTAATGCTACTGCAGGGTTCTAGGACTTTGGGAGTGAGTTAAGCAAAATGGTTTTAAAGCTAGTATCTGATATCACAATTCCCATAGTGCGTACTTTGGATAATTTGTTGCACATGATAGACAAATGAGTAGGGAAGTCGTCGTTGTCAGCAAATTTTAAGGTTCTGAGTTCATTGTCTGCATTTATTCTTGTCATTTCTAAGTAGATTTTATAGTTGTCTTTGGCTGACTTCTAGATACTCGCTGCCATTCCAGTGGTGTTAATCCCTAGGCCATCAGTGTCCTTGATATTGAAAGTGAGTAAAGTTTTTGTCTATGCGTCTCGGGTCTCCTACTCATCCAAAGACGGTTTCTTAGAATTCCATGAAGTCTCTGCTATAGCAGTCCTATCCTTGGGTTTGGCAGTTGGAGTGTTAGACCTAGTAATTGTCCCATCAAGGTATCCATGAACTCCCCTCATTTGGGCCATAGTCCTCATAGTATTACTCTATCATATCCAGTTCAACCCATTAAATTTGTTTGATTTATTTAGCTACAGTGGCATAGGTCCTAATGTGTTTGCTATTATAGTAATATGAAAGTGTGTGTGAGGTGCGTGTGGTGTAGTCTGTTTTGGATGTTTAAGGGCATGGGCTCATAACCTAAAAGATAAGGCAACTCAGATAACACCTTTGGGTGATCAACTAGTATATTAAATACCTGAAAGATGAGACAACTACACAATAGTGGTAAGTGAAATAGTAAATATTAGCTATAATGAGCTCACCTCAGATAACACCTTTGGGTGATCAACTAAGGAACATAGTTAGACTACTCAACTATTATAAAGAGATGTGCATGCCAAAAGTGTCCTAGTAATGTCTCAGTGTAACATGTCTCTGATGTGACTTAGTATCTCTAAAGAACAAGAGAGAAAAAACGAAACCTGAAGTATATAAGTCCACTTCAACAAAAAGCAATAAAGGTGACAAGTTGAGTTAGTGTCTAATAATGGGTTAGTCCAATGTTATTCCAATTAGCACAAGTCCAAAAATAGAAGAAGGAAATAGTCCAAGATTTCTCTGAAGAGTCCTGTCTATACTATGAGTCTATTGTCTCTTAGAGTTCTCAGACATCCAGTGCATTTTACTGCATAGTAATGTCCTTGTCTAGTATTGCCAACATCTTGTCTATTAACTACTCATTATCAGACCATGGCTGATAATAGTTGTAGTCCCACTTGATGTTTATAACACAGGGGGTCCTTATATACAGAATTGTGATGGTCTGTGCACTAGGACAGATTATCACATGCTACTACCTATTGTTCTACATATAGTAGTACCTTTGTACTTAATATAGTGATAACTTAACCTTATGGAGGCTGTCTTTTGTTCTAAGAAAAGGACAGATGACTATCTATGGGTAATTAGTAAAGTCCATGTGCAAACATTGAGGCCTTTATATCTCCACTAATATTAATTGCCTTGAGGTTGTTCTAGGCTCATTCTGAGCATTATGAGACAGGCTTCTGCTAAGCCTAGAACCAAAGCATTGATTGTGGCAGTTTCCAAGATATTAGCAATTTAATAAATGGTAACATAGTGGTTACCTGTTGATCTGCTTATTGAAGTATGGACTGACACTATCTGTATTTTCCACATGGAGTTAATCTTTTTCATTCCTTCTGCATCTAATGATGTCAACATAATTCTTTCTTCCATTCTACCCTGTAGCAACCAGGCAACCAGAGTAGAACCAATACATCCATATAAACTTAGACTTCACTTAGCAACTCCCTCAGTCGTCTACCTTCATAGGTGACTCCTGAGGTGAGATCATCTTACTTATGTTTCATACTTGAATTAACTATCTCTCTGTAGATATTTTACTTAATAGGTTATTGGCCCCTGCATCCCTAGCGCAGAACATCACAATGTCATCTATAGGATCAACCCCAATATTTGCAGAAAATGACAAATTTGATGGAATGAACTGGGCTTCATAGCGAAGGCTTATCCGTCTTGCTGTGAACCAAAGAGGTACAATGGAATACCTAGAAGGATCTATAAAACAACCTGTCATGACAAGTAATACAAGCACTCCAGGTAAAGCAACTACATTACCAGCTCCAGCAACTCCTACTAAGACTTCTTGGAGCTCCACATCATCATCTCTTGAAGAGTGGACTAACTGTGATGCATGGACAATGGAACTTCTCCTCTTTAACACTAAAGACGCAGTAGGAAGAGGAATTAACATTGATGGGACTGCAGCAGAGGCCTGGCAGTCATACATTGACATCTATGAGAATGCTTCAGCTATGGCTCAACAAAACGCTGTGCAAGACTTACGCAATATACTTTACACTGATCACACTGACTTTGACCTCTTCATAACTACATTACAAAAGAAATTCTCAAATGTTAATGCCCTGGGAGAAAAATTAACTGATGAAGACTTCAAACTTATTATTCTGAATGCATTACCTCAATCCTGGGACTCGGTGGTTGCTGGTCTTTATGGAAACATGAACTCAGCAGAAACTATATCACAACTCCAATCCTGGTATGCTAGGATTAGCCGAAATCAGCCCCCAAAAATAGGCCAAAATAGTATAGCACTTTATACTACAACCCCAAAACAAAGAACAAATTCTCAGCTTATTTGCACCAACCCGAACTACAAACATTGTGGCCACACAATTAAAGTATGCTACTGGCCAGGAAGAGGGAAGAAAGGTCAATTTCCTCCAGGTTTTGGAAAAAGAGGAGGCGCTAGAGATACTGTAGTTGGTACTAGGCAAGGATCATCACACCAAATACCTACTGCAAATGTTGGCAAGGCAGAAGAAGAGGATAAACAAACCTTTGCTTTCATGACAATGGGAAACTCCGACATCAAGGTACAACTTCCTCTACCCCCTGAAATTGCAATGAGCTCTGACTCTCATAAATCCTATAGTTGTAACAAAACTACCAACCAGGATCAGAGATCAAAGGGAGTGCAAGTAGGTAACGACCAGACTAGTGGAGACCCTGTCATATTTCATACCAAAACAGAAAGTAGACTCACTTTAATTGACTCCAGCACGAGCAATCACTGTTTCATTAATAAATCAATGTTTTCCTCATATACACCACTCGTAAACCCATCACAAGGGCTCTCTGCAGGTGAAGGATCAGTCTTTAGCATCATAGGCAAAGGAAATGTCAAGTTCTAGACTTACATTAATGGAAGAGTCAGAAACATCATTCTTGAAGATGTCCTTCATACCCCTGAACTAAGATCTAACCTAATATCAGTGTCAAAACTCGAAATGAAAGGCACTGCAGTAACCTTCAAGGATGGAAAAGCTATTGTTGAACTAGCAGATGGCTCAAGAGTCTTATCAGTGGTCAAGTCTGGCAGTATATATATAGTCAAAATTGTTCAATTGTCACTAGAAGCTTTCATAGCGCAATCAAACTGAAAGCCTACTAGTTTTGACACATGGTATTGATGTCTTGCCTACACTGGAGCAGATACTGTTCATGAAATGATATCAAAACAACTTGTTGATGGACTTCACATTGATGGGGATCTGAGCATAAGAGGCCAATGTGAAGACTGTATTTATGGAAAACATACCTCTCGACCTTATAATGAAAATGTCGCCAAGGAAAATGATGTGCTAGAATAAGTACATATAGACATATGAGGACCTGCACAAACTCAATCAGCTGGTGGATCACGATATTTTATGATGATGATAGATGGTTTTTCATCATACAGAACCATCACATTTCTGCCTGCAAAGTCAGCTGACATCACATTGAAGGTTTTCAAGTCATATCAAACAGAAGCAGAGCATCAAACAGGTAAAAGAATAAGACAACTACGACTTGATATGGGACAAGAGTGGTTCAACACAGCCTGGGAACAATATAGGAAGGATCAGGGCTTAGTCTTCTAATTGACCATGCCATATGCTCACCAACAGAATGGCACAGCTGAACGTAGTATGCGCACGATCCTCGATGCAATACACTCAGCAATGGTAGAGTCTGGAATGCCACTAAAATACTGGGCTGACGTAGTATCAATGGTAGTATATACCCAAAATCTGATCCCATCGTCTAGGTGGCCTAGTACTATCCCTGCTGAACTCTGGTCTGGACGATAACAGGACATATCCCATCTATGACCATTTGGTACTACTGCTTATGCCCATATACCAGGTGACTTGAATCTGTCCAAACTTTTCCCTTGATCAGTTAAGGTTGCCTTGCTTGGCTATTTTGGACATGACGGTTATAAATTACTAGAGAAAAATACTGGTGCTATATTCAGATTTCGCGATGTTATTTTTGAAGAAGGAATTACCCACTATGCTAGACAACTAACTTCAATATCCTTCACAGATGAAAACGACCCCTTCTCTTATAGACCAGGCAACCAGATACAAGTGATTGAGAAAGATAGAAATCATAGAATAGAAAGGGAACTCGAACAGGAACCAGTTGGGCCATCACTACAAGTAATTGCACCCCAACCATCAACCATTAGCAACCTACATGAAGATGAACACGAGAAGAATACAGACCTTACAACTCAAACTACCAATATACCGCTAACTGGACCACCAATAAATGAGTATGGATCACAACACAATGATGGGGAGGCATCACTGGCAACAAGGAGATCCTGGCATACTCCTAAACTATCGAATCGGCTTATAGAATCTCAAGAGTATCTCAGCCGGCCCCACACATTTTCTGTGGATACTGACATATGGATACCAAGGACATTCAATGAAGCCATGAGAAAACCTGAACTTTGGTGGGAGCTGATGGTTAAGGAGTTCGAAATACTAAAGGAGTGAGGTGTCACAAACTTCATTTGGTCATATCTCCACCAAATCTTCAACGATTCCCACGGTCTTAAAGCCAGCTTAAAGCCCTTAAAAAAACCTTTTGATCAATGCCAGTCACATCTCGAGGCGATCAATAATGGCTGAGATATTAAGCAGATCAACTGATAACTACCATGTTACTGTTTATTAAATTGCTAATATCTCGGAAACCGCTGTGATCAATGCTTCGGTTCTAGGCTCAGCTGAAGCCTTTCTCATAATGCTCAGAATGAGCCTAGAACGACCTCAAGGCAATTAATATTAGTGGAGATATGAAGACCTCAATGTTTGCACATAGACTTCATTAATTACCCATAGATAGTCATCTGTCCTTTTCTTAGAACAAAGGACAGCCTC
>Ga0153962_1000269_pt1 | contig 11684 bp, 8 predicted proteins | sample TSFL046MetaG_FD_106657 | JGI IMG/M metagenome (GOLD analysis project Ga0153962, IMG submission 106657) | Attine ant fungus gardens microbial communities from Florida, USA - TSFL046 MetaG | ecosystem: Host-associated > Fungi > Mycelium > Unclassified | place: USA: Florida, Withalacochee...
ACGCCTTTCCTCTGTGTATACTGATCGCTTTAACCGGGAAATGCCGAAATAGGTTCTGTATAGTTATTTCAAAGGGTTCCCACAGTCTTAATTCATGGACATTGTCTTCACTACAATTTGTGAAATGCCGGAGGTGATTTGGATCGACCGATATTGGATGAAGTATCATTGTCAATACATTGAAGAACACAAGGCTGAAGGTCTGTTCACATGTATTGACAATCTGTACAAATGTCTTTACCATCCTCTTTGGGCAACTTTGAGGGTCTACCCCCATCTTTTCACACTGTCAAAGCCACTATCATTCTTGTCCAAGAGGTGAGGTAGGGGTCTGTTGTTTGACCTGAAGGACAAGGAATATGTGCTCAAATGGATGGTGGGTGTGGTGAGACACAGTCAGAATTATAGGATGGTCTTCCAGGTAGGACCCTTGGAGTGACTATAGCAGATAAGATTGAGTGGGATCAAGTTAGTAAGCACATTACAAGTACATTCTTGTACCTGGTTGTAAATTATTCTGAAACACTTGGACCCAGTGGAAATTCCTTAGATGTTATGCACCTCAGAATCAGTTATTCTCTAGTGAAGATGTTACAACCAAAATCTTCATAGCCCTCATGAGCAAATGTAATGATGTGATCTGTGCATCTATTCAACAGCCAAGCATATACACAAGATCCAGTAGAAACCTTACTTCCAAGAGTCCTAGTCATAAATCCAATCTCACTATAACAGTAATAATCTGCAAGAGAAGTGAATTAGTAGAAGTAAGTATCTAATCTCTGCATACCCATATAATCATTTTCTCTTGAAAACTTCTATCTCATTTAGCCCCTAATCTCCACCCACCATAGAGAAGTATTCTGCCTTGAGTGCAAGGACAATCACATCATCAAATTAGTCTAGGAAACACTAGCACTATTCCCAAAGTATCCCAGTATAGTAGAGCCCAATGTTATTTACCAAATCAACTATTTTGATCTCCTCTTAGATCCAGAGTGAAGGTTATCTATTAGGAGTAAGAGTATAGGATGGAAAGACTAAAGGTATAATCAACATTAGTAGATTAGGTAAAGCAAACTAGAAGATACACTCTGATGACTAGTACAAAGACTAAGGCATTAGTGGTTGTAGTTAATGGCATAGCCTTATGAGGATGAACAAACCCATTTTTGAACAAAGTCAATCTCTTTATTATATTGGTTCTATCCTTGAGAAGTTGTCTTAGACATGCCAAAAATAGAAGAAAAAAAGAAAAGCCCATATATACTAGCTTCTAGAATTGTGATTACTTGAACAATACCTGCTCTAGTCTATGGCTTGAGAGCCCAATCTACAATTTTCCAATATATATTAAAATATTCCTTTCTGGTATACTCCAGTATTTTAATACTAATGATTCTATCAAAAACACCTTTCCACTCTGGGAGCATACTTTGGTAGTCTATTAGATGAATAGTAATCCTATCAAATGAACCCTAGGTACAATACATTTTTGGGTAAGATCATGTTATTGTAAGAATAGTGTTATAGTATCAATAGTTGTTCTAGGTATTCTCTAAGCAATACAGATTGTTATCAAACCCCATTGAGAGTCAATTTCCAAGATATGGTTCTCTTCTTGAATTGATCTTATACAATCTGCTCTCATTACCCAATTGAGGCAGGGAGCTGTCATGACTTGGCAAAATAGCTAAGTTATTATTTATATTTCTTTTCTTTTCTTTTCTTTTCTTTTTCTTTTTCTTTGGACTTACAACTACAAGGTGGAGCATGGGAAAGTATCATGTGACTTTGTCACAATGTCACAATGGTGTGACGGGTGGTCACAGATGGTCAAGTCACAAGTCACAGTCACAAGGTATCACATGACTAGAGTAACATGAGGACCATGGGAGAATAAGCACATAGCCATAGTAGTAAAGTGTATAAGTAGGTAGAGAAATGAGCGAGAACTCCATCGAGTTCTCTTTATCAAACTCTGAACAAAGAGACAGTTGGCTTAATTCTGGTTATCGGACTTTAGACGCTGACAGGAGCTGACTAATATCACACTTTGCTATTTATGTCTGAGTTTCAATTTGGTTGATCCCAATCAACACATTGAGTATTATCTCATTTAGTATACTTATAGCTTACTAGGCTTAAGAAAACACTTATGCTAGCACTAACATCAAAGGGTGACTTGATACAGAATAGTATTCATCCCCATGTATCAGATCCAAACTCTATTAGTATTCCTAACCTAAATCCCTACTATATCTAACAAGCTACTTGTCATGACTTGGCAAAAATGGCTAAGTCATTATTTAATATTTCTTTTTTTTTCTTTTATTACTAAGGTAGAGTGTGGGTAGATATCATGTAACAAGTCACAGAGTCACAAAGGGTATGACTATTGTCACAGAATGGTCACAAGTCACAGTCATGATATGTGACAGAGGAGTTAGTTAATAAGTAACATAGAGACCATAGGAGATAAAGGAGCATAGCTACATAGTAATTGTATATATAGTATAGTAAATCCAATGGGAACTCTATCAAGTTCTCTTTGTCAAACACTGATAAAAGGGCAGTTGGCTTGATTCTGGCTCAGGAGTTGGCTTGCTGACACTACTGCTAGCTTGATAGCTAGACCCTCTATCAATTACTTTACTATTATATAATATAATCTACCTTTAGGCTATAATTTCTTTGTTTCTCAGCAAAAAATGTTTATAATAAGTAATTATCACAGCATACCACTATCACATATAGTTGAATACTTTTTATTACCTTTCAAAAGGACTAGTTTCATTGTTATGTTAATTCTTATGTATAGTTTAAAGTTTGTTGATTAGACATGACTAGCCAAAGATCCTAAAAGTAGCCAAAATCACTATATGGGATAGTATTTTTAAGAGCACTATTTTGTTTTGAGAGCCATATCTGAGTTTTATGTTATATTACACTAATATAGTGCAATATGTGTATTACCACAGTTTATTGTACAACTTTACATGAAGTTTTTTTATTTTGGTCTCTAGCCCAACTTAAACCCTCTACTGATTCTGTGTGATTAAGTTTGTGTTGAAGTCAGTCTACTACATTTCTTTTCTACAATAGTCTATATAATAGTAAACAATGTTGTTTATTAGTGTTATGAATTACCTTACCAAGACATTTTTATTTTCTTTTTTATTTATTTTTCTATAAATAGCATGGGAAAGTCATGTCACACTTTGTGACAGGATATGACATCAAAAAAAAGTCACATAAGTCACAGCACATGTTATAGCACATAATGTCACAAGAGTTTAGCTGGGAGTGTAAATAAAGAGTGCACAGACTAACTAGAATTAGTATAAGTAGATTAACCCAATACAGCAAGGACTCTAACAAGTTCTCTTTGTCTAACACTAATAAAGAGCAGTTGGCTTAATTCCAGCTCAGAGTTAGCTTTCTTGACAATTAGATTACTTTACTTTCTTTCTACAATGGTCTATGTCACAGTGAGCAGTGTTATTTGTCAGGTTACTTTGCTCTCTTCCTACAATAGTTTGTGAGGTTATGGTCAGCTCACTTTGCTTACTACCTATTCCAATTTGATTCTAATTTATTTGAATTTTTGAGTAAAAAGATAAAACTTAGTCATGTTTAGCCAAAATTTAGTCAGCACTAAGTTAGCAACCATCATCCCACATGTGACACAGCATATATACTAGTTAAATACTAGTTGAACTAGTCTAGCAGGTATACAAGACCAAATCTAGTATGCATATAAGACTAAATATGAGATAATGGTGTTTTCTAATTAATTATGTAAAATTATGTAAGTATTAGCTAAGGATTGGTCATCAAATTTCTTCATATGGTCTTTCTTTTTCTCTTAAAAATTCTACAAAATTCTACAAAATTCAGAATAAATTATAATAAAATTGGAACATACAGTGAGCAAAGCAAGCTGACTATGACTTCACTGTTGTAGAAAGAGAACAAAGCAACCTGACTCACAACTCTATAAACCACTAGTGTAGGAAGGGAGCAAAACAACCTAATGTACAATACTAGAAACTACCAGTATAAAAAGGGAACAAAGCAACCTGATAGACCTTGCTGTAACACAGACCATTGTAGAAAGGGAGCATAGTAGACTAGCTTTAACACAAACTTAATAACACAGAATTAGTAGAGAGTTTAGATAGGCTAGAGGCCTAGATTTTTTTTTTAAATCAATACTTTTATAACATGGAGTGCATAGGCAGACCATGGTAGCTAAAAATAGGTCAAGGGACTACAACCCTGTGATGTACATTATAAATGCATTTTCTATACTATTTAAGCACAAGGCTAAAAAAAGCAAATACTAAAAGAAAGAAATAACTAATTATAGAAAAAAAGAAGGCAACCTAGCTTCCAACACATGTACTTACCACAAGGTTTTTATCTGGGCCTCTGGCCTATCCAGAATCTGCTACTAATTCTATGTTATTAAGTTTGTGCTGAAGTTAGCCCGCTATGCTCTCTTTCTATAACAGTCTGCATGACAGTAAGTAGTATTGTCTATTAGGTCACTTTGCTCCCTCCCAACAATGGTCTATGTAGCTGCAGATAATGTCATTGATCAGGTCACTTTGCTCCCTTCCAACAACGGTCTGCGGCACAATAAGCAATATTGTATGTTAGGTTGCTCTACTCCCTTTCTATACTGGTAGTTTGCACTGTTGTAAGTCAGGTCGCTTTGCTCCCTTTCTACAATAGTAAGGCCACAGTCAGCTTGCTTTTCTCACTGCCTATTCCAATTTTATTGTAATTTATTGTAATTTATTTGAATTTATTCTGAATTTTATTGAATTTTATAGAGTTTTTGAGTGAAAAGAGAGAGCATGTGAAAAGTTGAACTATGTATCAGCGCCATCACTCCCATGTTTGGTCTCACATACATAGTAGATGCCAACCCCACTCCCACTTCATATTTTATGCCCTGATCAAATCAGCTCTCCCATATTGCATATAAAATCACAAACACCATTTCCTAGTACTTTGATTAGATCCCCTTTTAGAAAGGCACTGGTGACTTCCACAACAAGCCAAAGCTCTATGTGAAAAGACCAAGGATAGTTCATGCTATCTCAGTCTTTTTTAGTTGGCTTATCTAGGATTGCCTCCCTAATAAGGTATAGGTGACAAGCAAGATATTCTATCTGTGAGTGAGTACTAGAACTCTTCCTTGTAGGTTGCAGAGAGCCAGGTACCCTCAAGTGGCTATTAACCATCAGTTGTCTTAATATGTTGTAGCAACTTAGCCTAGATGACTTAACCACCCTTTAAGTCTGAGTTGACAAGAAGAACTCAATAAAGTTCCCATTAGATTTTCTATACTACTTATACAACTACTACATGGTCTGTGTACTATTTTCCCATACCCATCATATGACCCATCATGTGATGTAATGCTGTAACACTTGTGATGTAACACTTTTCTATACTTTTTTCTGTATAGTAAGCCCAAGATAAAAGAAAATAAAATAAAATAAAATATAATATAATATAAATAATGACTTATCTGTTTTGCCAAGTCATAACACTACCTTCCTCTTAAGTTTCCTTGTTCTGAGGATTTTTACAACTTGTAATAAGGATCAACTATATTATCTATTTCATCTTCATTTTCTTCTATTCATTTTCTCACCCCTGAATTTTCTTCTTTTTTCTTTTCAATCATTTCCAAGATTTCTCTTTTTTTTGCTTGTCCTCCTTTCTAGTATCTCCAATTCCTTTCCAATCTTCCCCAATATTCTTCATCATATATTTTATTTGTCTATCCAAATAATTTCTTTGTTGTAAATCTCCTTGGCAATTCTCTTCTCCTAAATGTTCCTTCTTCTCTTTCTTGCCAATTTACTTCTTCTATGTCTCACTAATATTCCTTTTTGAACTCTTCTATTGTCTTTTTTGCATTTTCCAAGTTCTTCCTTCCTTCCCAGGTATTAGATTCTGCTGTAAATTCCTTCTAGCATATCAAGTACTTGTCCTTGCCTTTCACTCATTGCTTGTTCAAGATTCTCTCTATCTCTTACTCTTCCTCTCCTTCAATTATAACTGGAGCTGGTTTTTTCTTTCTCTGCTTCTCTACTTGTCCTACATATTTTTGTATTCTACTAATGTTAACTACTGGGTATATTTTTACTGTATTTGGTAGTTCTAATTCTACTGTATTCAATAATACAATTTTCTTTACTCTGTAAGGCCTAACAAATCTTTCTATCAGCTTCTTTGTTCTTCTACCAATCATCTGATATTTCAGATCCTTAGTACTTAATATTACTAAGTCCCTCACTCTATACTTGTTAACTTCTGCCCTTTTTCTATCAGTGTATTTCTTCATCTCTTCTTGTACTTCTCCTAGAGCTACTTTTGCTTCCTCTTGAATTTCCTTTATTTTCTTTATAAACTTTTCTGCCTCTTTGTACTTCCGCTTCTTTTTTCCTTCAAATCCTATTCTAGGATCTTGCCCATGATTGGCCCTAAAGGGTGATATCTTTGTACTTGAGTATGCTTTATTATTATATACAAACTCTGCTGTTTCTAGCCAGTCTTGTCATTGCTCTTGCCTATGATCTATGAACATTCTTAGGTATTGTTTGAGCTCTTGATTAACTCTCTCTGTTTGTCCATCTATTTGAGAATAGAATACCATTAATATTTTACTCTCGATCCCTAGCATTCAATTCAACTCTTGCATTAATTCTGCTGTGAACTATAGTCCTCTATTGTCAGCGTCTAAAGTCCGATGACTGGAATTAAGCCAACTGTCTCTTTGTTCAGAGTTTGACAAAGAGAACTCGATGGAGTTCTCGCTCATTTCTCTACCTACTTATACATTTTACTACCGTGGCTATGCACTGACTCTCCCATGGTCCTCATGTTACTCTAGTTATGTGACTTGTGATGTGACCATCTGTGACTATCTGTCACACCAATTGTGACATTGTGACAAAGTCACGTAATACTTTCCCATGCTCCACCTTGTAGTTGTAAGTCCAAAGAAAAAGAAAAAGAAAAGAAAAGAAATATAAATAATGACTTAGCCATTTTGCCAAGTCATGACATCTATCTGATATTATACTCTCTAGAAGACTGTGCAGTTTCTACACATTGTCCCTAAACAACCTTACTAACCCTTCTGCTAATGTTTTCTCCATAGTTGGTATAAAATGAACTATTTTTGTTAACCAATCTACCACTACTAGAATAGAGTTGTACTCTTAAGCCAAAGGCAATTTTGTGATAAAGTATATGTCCAAGGTTTCTCAGGTAGTGAGTTTGGTATTAATTTTCCTACTGGCTATTCTGTGCAATTTTTATTTTTCTGGTAAACATTACACCTCTCCACATATTGTTTTACCTCCTTGGTTACTTTTGACTACCAGAAATCTGTAGTGACTAATTCTATAGTCTTCCACTATCCTCCATGCTCTCCTATTGGCATATCATGATGTAACCTGATAATCTCTGCCCTCAATTTATTATCTTTTGGCACATACACTTTCCCTTTTTTATATATTACACCATCTACTTCTCTCCACTCCTCATCTCTTAATATTTTCACCTCTGCTTGTTTCATCTTTTCTATAGCTTTTACTACCTCATTGTCCTTTACTTTAGACTGCTTTACTTTCTCCAACAAATCTACTTTCTCAGTTCTCTGCATCTCTAGCTATTCTGGCTTTACCAATGTTCCATTTTCATTGTTCTTTTCTACTCCTATCTCCTAGTCCAATCTTCTACTTAGGCTATCTGTCTTCCCCATCTTACTTCCTGGAACATGTTTCAGTATGAAGTTAAATCTTGATAAGTACAGTGCCCATCTAGCTTGTCTATGATTTAACTTTTGTGCTTTCATGAAGTATTCAAGATTTGTTAGTAACTGACTTAAGACCTTAATCCTGGGTTAGGATCAAGAGAGCTCTTCAGGGTTAGAAGAGAACTCAATAGAGTTCTTGCTTGATTCTTTTACACTATTTGTCAAGTCATCTCCTTTGGGTTTGGGTGGGTATGACCTCAACCTTCAGGGTTATGTCTCTCTCTGTACTTATCTACTCAGATTCAACAAAAAGACAAGAGTTTATTTCAAGAGAGGAAAAGTAGAGGAAGCAAGACAGGAGAGAGCAAACTTAGTGAATAATGAAGCTAAGAGATGATTACATTGGCTAGCTACTTATAATGTAGAAGATGAGTCAGAGTGATAGGAATTTGGTTAAATTACCTAGCTAGGGTTAGAATTGGTAAAGGTTGTGCTGAGGTAAGTGACTAGTTGTGTGTTGGTAGTGGCAACTTGTCACAAGGTATCACTTGAGCATGATACTATTTATACATTTCTTATCTATTTGTTCCTATTTAATAATACAAGTTCTCTTCCTATGTCTTTTAGTCGTTCCTGATCTTTTCCCATGTTATCTGTCATTCTCTTCCATCAACTGATCCTGTCCATCACTGTTGTCATAGTTGCATCAAGTTATAACAAGATTCTTATGATTTGTCTAGATCTTAAATTTAACTGTTGCTTCTTTGAGAAAGTATCTTTATATTTGACAATAGCTAACATCTCTTTATCATGTGTCTCGTAATTCCTTTCTATATCACTTAGAGATTTTGAGATAAAAGCTACTGGTCTCTATAATTCATTAGAGCATCTCATAGATAGTATTTCTCTAGTTGCATAATTTGAAGTATCTACTTCTATCCTGAACTCTTTGTCTAAGTCTAGGACTGCTAATACTGGTCTTGTTGTAAAAACTTGTTTGAGCTTGTTAAATGCCTGTTGCTGCTCCTATCTCCACTGCTATTTCATATCTTTTCTCATTAATATGTTTATCGGCCTAGCTACTTAAGCACAGTCTTTAATAAACCTCCTATAGTAGTTTGCAAGACCTAAAAATTTCCTAATGTCTTTTATGTTCTTTGGCTCTAGCCAACTTAGTACTCCATTTACTTTCTCCTTTTCTATTTCTATTCTATTAGGTCCTATAACAACCCCTAGAAATCCTATCTTCCTCACTTTTTATATATATTTTTCTAGCTTAATATACAAGTCATTCTTTTCTAACCTCTTCAATATTTCTTCTATAATCTTATCATGTCCTTTTTGTAGCAACTTAATCACTCTCCAAGTCCAAGTTAACAAGAAGAACTCAATAGAGTTCCTATTAGATTTTCTATACTACTTATATAACTACTATATGGTCTGTGCACTATTTTCCCACACCAATTATATGACATATCATGTGATGGTAATTTGTGTGTCACTTGTGATATGACACTTTCCAGCATTTTTTATATATAGTAAGTCTAAAAGAAAAAGAAAAAGAAAAGAAATATAAATAATGACTTAGCCATTTTGCTAAGTCATGACACTTTCTCTATTTCTGTTCCCACTAGCACATTGTCTTCAAAGACTGTAACCTTTCCTTTGTTTATTAAGTCCCTTAGTATCTCATTCATCATTGCCTAGAATGTTGTTGGCAAGTTTGTTATTCCAAAGAATATAACTGTTAGTTTGAAGGATTCTACATGCATTGTAAATACCCCTTTTCACTTGTTTTCTTTCTTTATTCTCATATTATTGAACCCCTACCTTAGATTCATTTTAGTAAATACTTTCTTACTCTCTATGTTATTGATTAACTCTGTAATTAATAGGAGCAGGTAGTTGTTTTTCACTATCTGGTCATTAAGATTACAATAGTCCATTACTATTCTCTTGCTATTATCCTTTTTGCCCACAAAAAAAACTGGTGATATCTAAGAGGATTTTGATAGTCTAATATATCCATTTTTTAGTTGGTTTTTCATGAATTTCTGAACTTCTTTTCTTTTATTCTTGAATAAAGAGTATATTTTTCCTTTCTATGGTTTAAATGTCTCTTTGAGATCTATAGCATGATCCCAAGTTTTCCTAGTCAGCATTCTCTCAGATTTCACCTTTCCAAAGACTTTTCTCTACTTCCAGAATTTCCTTGGGACTATCTCTTCAATCTTTCTATGATCTTCTTCCATTTCTTTTTCCTTTCCCCAATCTTTCTTATCGTCTATTATCCATCTAACAATTTTCTCTTTCTCTAGGGTTACTATCCTTTTTCCCCTTTTGACTTTCTTTTCTTCTTTTTTTTGTCCTATCCTACCACACAATGGTGAATACCTTGTTATCTTAACTTTTCCAGTTTCCCAATTTATTTCTGGGTTATGTGCTTATAACCATAGTATTCCCAGTATCACTTCTGTCTTTTCCAAATTGCATATGTCCATTCTTATTTTCTCAATATGGCCCTTATAATATACATTCACTTTTACTTGATATGTAATGGCTCCTTTACTATTATTTGTTCTATTGACATTTCTAACTGGTATTGACCTTTCTAATTTCTACAGCTTAAACCTGTATTTTATTACAGTTCTCCTATCCATGAACACCCCCATTGTGCCACTGTTCAAGAGCACTTTTACTACAACACTCTTACAAGTGTCTATCTTTTCTACTCCAATATTCAACTACACTTTTCTTAGCATTTTGAAGGTTTTCCTGATCTCCCTTTGACTACTCCTCTCTTTTACTATGCCTTCTAGAGCTCTTGCCTGTGCACTGCTCTGCTATACTTTTCCCTCTTTGAGATGCACTACCTTCCTTTCTTCTTTCCTTAAATATCTACACTACTTTAGTTCTTCTAGTTTTCTCCTAGAAATGACCCCCTGTTCCCTGTTCTCTTTTATATAATATTCTTGCTTTCCATACTCTTTGTACACCAAGTAGGACACTACTACTTTCTTGGTATACTACCTCAACTCTAATAGGTATACCTCATCAGGGATATCTTTCCTATAGTGCTTCTGTACTTTCCATTGTAAGATATGTACTGAACTTTTTCTCTACTCCTTTTGCTATGCCTTTTGTGGTATTGCCATATGTGCCACTCTTTTTTCTTTTACTTTTTTTTCTTCTTCCACATGGGACATTCCCTGCACTTATGCCCCTTTGTCCCATACTTAAAGTATTCAACTACCTAGCCTCTCTTTTCTGTCTCTTGTTTTCTTAGCTCTACCCCACACTCCATCACTTTACTTGCTAATACTTCAAATTTATTTTGAGGAACAGATTTCCTCTTTTCTCCTCCTTCCTGATTTCTGTAGTTTCAGGCCAGGTACCCAAACTTCTTGCAACTGAAACACATCTTTCTTTTTTTTCCTTCAAGTTCTTCCCTCAGTTTGGTAAGAGAGTGTTTTTGTTTGAGTATACTGCTCATTAGATCATTGTATTGGATTAGAGATATTATGCTATGCCTCTGAGGGTACAAAGATAAATTTGAGTCTTGCTATATAAACTACATCTACTAGGGTACAAAATCTTTACCTAGCCAAAGTCCTACTGCCCTGCTAACTACTACCTTAATAATAGAGTTAAACTATTATCCAATAGATGGGATCCCTAATCTAGATGGCCTCTTAGAGAGTAACTGTCACTCCTCTGCATGTACAAGTCACAATGGACTCCAGCACAAGGTTTATACTAAGAACAGTATAAGTATACTATGTCAGTGAGCCAACTCCTGAGCCAGAATAAAGCCAACTACTCTTTATCAGCATTTGACAAAGAGAACTTGATAGAGTTCCCATTAGATTTACTACACTATATATACAATTACTATATG
>Ga0153962_1000270_pt1 | contig 11665 bp, 9 predicted proteins | sample TSFL046MetaG_FD_106657 | JGI IMG/M metagenome (GOLD analysis project Ga0153962, IMG submission 106657) | Attine ant fungus gardens microbial communities from Florida, USA - TSFL046 MetaG | ecosystem: Host-associated > Fungi > Mycelium > Unclassified | place: USA: Florida, Withalacochee...
CGTCAGGCTGTTGACGAAACGGTCAGAGAGATCCGGCGATCCGTAGCCGTCTACCATCACCTCGATTTTCACGCCGCGCTGCGCGGCGGCCAGCAGTTCGCGGTGTAGCGCGTTGCCGACCTCATCCTCGAACAGGATAAAGGTTTCCAGCATCACGCTGCGTTCTGCGCGCTGAATCGCGCCGAACACGCGGGGGAAAAACTCTTCGCCGTTTTCCAGCAGACGCAGGCTGTTGCCTTCTCGCCATTCAAAATTCATAGGTGGATCTCCACGGCGAGCGGGGCGTGATCCGACAGGTGCGACCAGGGCTTGCGCGGCAGCGCCCAGGGGTGACTGACGGTGGCGTTACGGACGTAAATACGATCGAGCCGCAGTAGCGGAAAGCGGGCCGGGAAGGTGCGCGCCGGGCGACCGTGTTTCATGCTGAACACCTCTTTTAATCCTGCTCCATGCTTCAAAATATGATTGGCGCGTAGCTGCCAGTCATTAAAGTCGCCCGCTACCACCAGCGGCGCGTCGTGCGGCAGCGAGGCGACCATGTCGCACATCATCTTCATCTGCGCATAGCGGTGCGTCTCTTTTAGCCCCAGATGCACGCAGATGACGTGCAGCGTGCCGTGCGGCTCCGGCAGGGCTATTTTGCAGTGCAACATGCCGCGGTTTTCACTTCCTGCAACAGAAATATCGCGATTTTCATACTCCTGAATGGGGAACCGTGACAAAATCGCGTTCCCGTGGTGTCCCTCGGGATAGACCGCGTTACGGCCGTAGGCAAAGTCGTTCCACATGGTGTCGGCCAGAAACTCGTAGTGCGGCGTATCCGGCCAGTTCTCGTGATGCAGCGGGTGGACGGCATGCGTGCCCATCACCTCCTGCAAAAAGACGATATCCGCTGAGGTGGCGCGTACCGCCTCGCGCAGTTCCGGCAGAATGAAGCGACGGTTAAAGGTGGTAAATCCCTTGTGGGTATTGATCGTCAGGACTTTAAGGGAAAATCCTTGCTTGATTTGTGGCATACTCTCGACGCACTCCTTTTCATCAGCAACAAAAGTAAAGTGTAGTCTTTGTCACAAACGGAGGCGGATAAGGAGGGAAATTTAGGGCGTTATCCGAAAATTGCTTTACATTGAGGAAACCGTTACCGGCCTGGGCCGGTTGCACTTGGGCGACCTGTCAGGTCTGCCAGGAGAAAAGAATGAAATGGTCTAATCGTGTTCAAATCATCACTGGACAAACCTGCGTGCATATCGCTATGCATGCGCTGGTGATCGCCGCGCTGATCTGGGGCTGGAAGCATAAAGCTTTGATCGAAGTGTGCAGCACGCTGGTAGCCGCCTATGCCGTGGTGTTTATCGCCATGCTGGTCCTGCAGCGTAGTGTTCGTTTGCGTCGCATCGGTGATTATCTTGAAGAAGCCACCACTACCTATTACTTCGGCGCAGCGATGATGACGCTGTTTATCGTCTCGCGTTACATCCACAACGCGCTGCTGATCGGCATGCTGGGCGTGGTGATGCTGGTAGGGCCGGCGCTGGTCTCGCTGCTGGCGAAAGAGCCGGCAGGGCGCATCCAGAAAAAGCGCAGCTAACCTTCAGGGTTCGCTATTCGGGGCTGCCACAGGGCGGCCCCTGTTGTTTCTGCCTTTCTCGCACCCCGCAATGAAAGCTGCTACACTGCCTGCCTTACGCATCGTAGTTTGTGCCCTTTTCACACGTTAGCCCCTGGCTGGCGTCACTTTCCCCCCTGAAAACTACACCGTGAATCGCGGTCAGGGCGGACCGGAGTAACACACTTAATGTCTTTTGACTCTCTCGGCCTGAGCGCCGATATTTTGCGTGCGGTCGCTGAACAGGGCTACCGTGAACCTACGCCTATCCAGCGCCAGGCGATCCCTGTGGTGCTGTCCGGGCGCGATCTGCTGGCCAGCGCGCAGACCGGTACCGGCAAAACCGCCGGCTTTACGCTGCCGCTGCTGCAAAAGCTCTCTACTCAGGCTGCCTCGGGCCGCGGCCGCCGTCCGGTACGCGCTCTGATCCTGACCCCGACGCGCGAACTGGCCGCCCAGATCGGCGAAAACGTGCGCGACTACAGCAAATACCTGCAGCTGCGTTCGCTGGTGGTGTTCGGCGGCGTCAGCATTAACCCGCAGATGATGAAACTGCGCGGCGGCGTCGATATTCTGGTCGCCACGCCGGGCCGTCTGCTCGATCTGGAACATCAGAACGCGGTCGATCTGTCGCAGATTGAAGTGCTGGTGCTGGACGAAGCGGATCGCATGCTCGACATGGGCTTTATTCACGATATCCGTCGCGTGCTGGCTAAGCTGCCGGCGAAGCGTCAGAACCTGCTCTTCTCCGCAACCTTCTCCGACGACATTAAAACGCTGGCGGAAAAACTGCTGCACAACCCGGAGCAGGTCGAAGTGGCGCGCCGCAACACCGCCTCTGAGCAGGTGTCGCAGCTGGTGCATTTCGTTGACAAGAAGCGCAAGCGGGAACTGCTGTCGCAGCTGATCGGCGAAGGCAACTGGCAGCAGGTGCTGGTGTTTACCCGCACCAAGCACGGCGCTAATCACCTGGCGGAGCAGCTGAATAAAGACGGCATCACCGCCGCGGCGATCCACGGCAATAAAAGCCAGGGCGCACGTACCCGCGCGCTGGCCGACTTTAAAAGCGGCGCGATCCGCGTGCTGGTGGCGACCGACATCGCCGCGCGCGGTCTCGATATCGAAGAGCTGCCGCACGTGGTGAACTATGAACTGCCGAACGTGGCGGAAGATTACGTGCACCGCATCGGCCGTACCGGCCGCGCTGCCGCAACCGGCGCCGCGCTCTCTTTGGTCTGCGTGGATGAGCACAAGCTGCTGCGCGACATCGAGCGTCTGCTGAAGCGCGAGATCCCGCGTATGGCGGTTCCGGGCTACGAGCCGGATCCGAGCATCAAGGCGGAGCCGATTCAGAACGGTCGCGGCCAGCAACAGCAGCCGCGCGGCCGCGGTCGTGGACAGGGCGGCGCGCCGTCATCTGCACGTCCGCAGGGCGACAAACGCGCGCCGCAGCCGCGCCGTCAGAGCCAGTCCGAGCAGGGCGCTAAGCCTGCGCGTCCGTCGCGTCGTCCGGCTGCGAAGAAAACCGGAACCGCGTAACGCTATGCGGGTGTTGCTTGCCCCGATGGAGGGCGTGCTGGATTCGCTGGTGCGCGAGCTGCTGAGCGAGGTCAACGACTATGACCTCTGCGTCACCGAGTTTTTGCGCGTGGTGGATCAGCTGCTGCCGGTAAAATCGTTTTACCGGCTCTGTCCCGAGCTGCGTAATAACAGCCGCACGCCTTCGGGCACGCGGGTGCGTTTGCAGCTGCTCGGTCAGTATCCTGAATGGCTGGCGGAGAACGCGGCGCGCGCGGCCGAGCTGGGTTCCTGGGGCGTCGATCTTAACTGCGGCTGCCCCTCGAAGCTGGTGAACGGCAGCGGCGGCGGCGCCACGCTGCTGAAGGATCCCGAGCTGATCTATCGCGGCGCGAAAGCGATGCGCGAGGCGGTGCCGTCGCATCTGCCGGTCACGGTAAAAGTGCGTCTCGGCTGGGATTCCGGCGAGCGGCGCTTTGAAATCGCCGACGCGGTGCAGCAGGCGGGCGCCAGCGAGCTGGTGGTGCACGGCCGCACCAAAGAGGATGGCTACCGCGCTGAGGCGATCAACTGGCAGGCGATAGGCGAGATCCGCCAGCGGCTGCGCATTCCGGTGGTGGCGAACGGCGAGATTTGGGACTGGCAGAGCGCGCAGGCGTGTCTGAACGCCACCGGCTGCGATGCGGTGATGATCGGTCGCGGCGCGCTCAACGTGCCAAACCTCAGTCGGGTGGTGAAGTACAACGACGCGCCGATGGCCTGGCCGGACGTGGTGGCGCTGCTGCAGAAATATACGCGGCTGGAGAAGCAGGGCGACACCGGCCTCTATCACGTCGCACGCATCAAGCAGTGGCTCGGCTACCTGCGCAAAGCCTATCCGCAGGCCGACGGCCTGTTCACCGACATCCGCGCGCTAAAACACTCCGCCGCTATCGCCGAGGCGATCGACCGTCAGGCCCTCTCCCTGGCCCTGTGACAAAAATTCAGGCGACCCGTTAGCAGGCTAAGCGTATAGTGAAAGCCATTTTTCACAACAAGCCAGCCTGCTATGTCTGATGTCGCGGTACTGACTAACGGTCAACTCAACAAACGCATTCTCTCGGTTCTGATCTTCACCTTCTTCTGCTATCTCTCCGTCGGGCTGCCGCTGGCGGTGCTGCCGGGCTTTGTGCATAACCAGCTCGGCTTCAGCTCGTTTGTAGCGGGGCTGATTATCAGCCTGCAATATTTCGCCACGCTGCTGAGCCGTCCGCAGTCGGGCCGGCTGGCGGATCGCCTGGGGCCTAAGCGGGTGGTGATGCTCGGCACGCTGCTCTGCGGCATGAGCGGCGTGATGACCATTATCGCCGCGCTGTGCCGCGACTGGCCGCTGGTCAGCCTGCTGCTGCTGGCAGCTGGACGCCTGTTCCTCGGCGTCGGTGAAAGCTTCAGCAGCACCGGCTCGACGCTGTGGGGCATGAACATCGTCGGGCCGCTGCAGACCGCGCGCGTGATCTCCTGGAACGGCGTCGCCACCTATCTGGCGATGGCGATTGGCGCGCCGCTCGGCGTGATGCTGAATCAGGGACTGGGCATCAGCGGCTTTGCCGGTCTGGTGGCGCTGATGGGCGTCGTGGGTTATCTGCTGGCGAGCCGCAAACCGGCGGTCGAGGTGAGCCAGGGGCAGCGCATACCTTTTCATCGCGTTTTTTCGCGCGTCTGGCTGTTCGGCCTGGCGCTCGGCTTCGGCACCATCGGCTTTGGCGTTATTTCCACCTTTATTACCCTCTACTTCGCCAGCCGCGACTGGAGCGGCGCCGCCTTCGCGCTGTCGCTGTTTAGCCTCGGCTTTGTAATGTTTCGCCTGCTGTTCAGCCGCGCCATTACGCGCTTCGGCGGGCTGCGCGTCGCTATCGTCTCTCTGCTGCTGGAGTGCGCCGGGCTGCTGATTATCTGGCAGGCGGAGAGCAGCCTGCTGGTGGATCTCGGCGCGCTGCTGACCGGCTGCGGCTTTTCGCTGATTTTCCCGGCGCTGGGCGTAGAGGCGGTGAAGCAGGTAGAGCGGCAGGATCAGGGCTCGGCGCTCGGCGTCTACTCGGCGTTTCTCGATCTGGGACTCGGCCTGACCGGTCCGGTGGCGGGATTGCTGATTGGCTACTGGGGCATGCAGTCGGTCTACCTGGCGGCGGCGATAATGGTGCTGGGCGCCTTCGCCATTACGCTGCGCCTGATGCAGCGCTACAGCGGCGCGGCGTAACGCCGCGCCGACGGCCGTCAAAACTGCGAGAAGAGGGCGTAGAGTCCGGCGGCCAGCAGGATAGAGACCGGCAGCGTCAGGATCCACGCCATCGCCAGATTGCGCAGCGTGGCGAGCTGCAGGCCGGAGCGGTTGGCCGCCATGCTGCCCGCCACGCCGGACGAGAGCACATGGGTGGTGGAGACCGGCAGGCCGAAGCTGTCCGCCGCGCCGATGGTCGCCATTGCCACCAGCTCCGCGCTGGCGCCCTGCGCGTAGTTAAGGTGGGTTTTGCCGATGCGTTCGCCTACGGTAACCACGATGCGACGCCAGCCGACCATGGTGCCGAGGCCCAGCGCAATCGCCACCACCACTTTCACCCACATCGGAATAAAGCGCGTGGCGCTGTCCAGCTCCTGCTTGATCGCCGTCAGATTGCGCTGCGTCTCTTCCGGCATCGCCACTTTATTGGTCTGAATATGCTTGATCGACTCCGAGGTCAGGTACATCTGGTTGCGGGTGTTCGACACCGCCTGCGCCGGAATATTCTCCATTGAGCCGTAGCGGCGGATCTGCTCGCTGATATCGCCCAGCGTCAGCGCCAGCGCGGGCAGCACGTTGGGGTTCATCTGATTGGTGCGCACATAGTCGATCAGCACGTCGCGCGCCACCGGCGGACGGGCGCTGGCGGGCTGGAGCTGCAGCAGCTGGTTTTCCGTCACCTGGGCGAGCGCCGCCACGCGCGGGATCTGATCCGGCGGCAGCGAACGGTTTAGCGCATAGGCGATCGGCATGGTGCCCACCAGAATCAGCATAATCAGCCCCATGCCTTTCTGGCCGTCGTTGGAGCCGTGCGCGAAGGAGACGCCGGTGCAGGTCAGGATCAGCAGGCCGCGGATCCAGACCGGCGGCGGCTCGCTGCTTTGTGGCGCTTCATAGAGATCGCGGTTGCGGATAAAGGCCTTCATCGCCAGCAGCAGCAGCGCGGCGCAGATAAAGCCCACCAGCGGCGAGAGGATCAGCGAATAGCCGATCTTAATCGCCTGATCCCAGTCCACGCCGCTCATGCCGCTGCGGCCGTGCAGCAGCGCATTGGCGACGCCGACGCCGATAATCGAACCGATCAGCGTATGGGAAGAGGAGGAGGGCAGGCCGAGATACCAGGTGCCCAGGTTCCAGATAATGGCGGAGAAGAGCAGCGCATAGATCATGGCGAAGCCGCCGCCGCTGCTGGTCTGCAAAATCAGCTCCACCGGCAGCAGCGAGATAATGCCGAACGCCACCACGCCGCTGGAGAGCAGCACGCCGAGAAAGTTGCACAGTCCTGACCAGACTACCGCGACGCCGGGCGTCAGCGAGTGGGTGTAAATCACCGTCGCCACCGCGTTGGCGGTATCGTGAAAGCCGTTAACGAACTCAAACCCCAGCGCGATTACCAGCGCCAGGCCCAGCAAAAAGAAGGGGACGTAGCTGGTGACCGGCGTGTCGGTCTCCTGCACGTCGCTGAACAGGTTGAACCCGGCGAAGGAGAGCCCGGCGACCAGCAGGATAAGAAACAGCGGTTTTGAAAAGCGGTTGCGCTTGCCAGTCAGGTTGGGACGCCCGGCAACCGATGGGGATGACGATAAGCTGTTTTCGCTCATAAACACCTCGGTGGAGAGTGGCGGGCGCGTCCTGTTCGCACCCATTACTGGCAGGGATACGCCCTTTATATGACAGAACAATGATGTCGCGCGGCCGCTGTCATTGTTCTGTCATCACTCTGCATCAGGCTGTGGATCTGGTTCGCTGTGACATTTATTCCATCCATGGTTTCTGAGCTACTGCTGGCGCCAAATAAATCCGATTTCGACGACGAGGTCGCCGGTTTAATTCACGGCTATTTGATGTCGCCTGACGCGCCGCCGCGCCGCCTGAACGCGCGCGAAGCGGTGCAGGCCGGAGAAAGCCCGCGCCGCGACGGCGAGTTTCTCTGGCTGCATATCAATCTTAACCACGCCCGCGCCCAGCACTGGGTTCAGCGCCATTTTCAGGTTGATGAAGATTTCTTCGAAGAGATCCATTCCGCCTCGTCGCGCACCCGGCTGGCGGAGCAGGGCGAAGCGCTGATGGCGATCCTCAACGACGTCACCTTTAGTAAAGAAGAGCACAGCGCGCAGAACGCCACGCTCTGGATCTGGTGCCGTCGCCAGCTGCTGGTCAGCGCGCGCTATCGTCAGGTGGCGATGATCGAACGCATGCACCAGCGCCTGCAGTCGTGCGCCTTTCGCAACGCCGAGGAGATGCTGCTCAGCCTGCTGGGCGAGCAGGAGCGGCAGCTGGAGCAGGTGGTGCGGCGCACCAGCCTGGCGGTGGATGCGATTGAGGAGCGGCTGCTCAGCCCGGCGATCAAGGCGAACCGCAGCGAGCTGGGGCAGCTGCGCCGCATGCTGCTGCGCATCCAGCGCCTGCTGGCGCCGGAGCCGGCCGCGCTGTTTCGCCTGCTGAATCGTCCGCCCGCCTGGCTGAACCGCGATACCCTGCGCGAGCTACGTGCCTTTACCGAGGAGTTCAGCGTGGTGCTTAACGACCTCGCCAGCCTGATGGAGCGCATCCGGCTGCTGCAGGAGGAGATCGCCGCGCGCCTGATGGAGCAGAGCAACCGCACGCTGTTTCTGTTAACCGTGATCACCGTGCTGGCGCTGCCGATCAATATCGTCGCCGGCTTCTTCGGCATGAACGTCGGCGGCATCCCGCTGGCGGGCAATCCGCACGGCTTTTTGATTCTGGTGCTGGTGGTGCTGGCGTTTACCGTTGTGGCGGGCTGGCTGGCGCTGAGAAGGCCGCGGAGGTGAGGGTATCGTGATTGAGGCTTTTACTTTTCCGCGCCGGGGGTTAGGTAAGTAGAGAAGAAGGGGTAGTCCGCTATGAGCGAGAAACGGACGGTATTGGCACTGAAAATAGTAGTAAATGTAGATAATCCAATAGATACACAGCCTAATCTTTATTGATATAATGGAAACTACAGTTCACTACGATGAGGCCTGAGTATATTTATGGGAACAGTTACTGGAGCCGTATTAACCTCAACGGCTAATGAGGTGGTAAAAAAAACAATAGGGCCAGTCTTTGATTTTTTAGTCAAAAAGTACGAACTTTTAGATATACCAAGATTCAAGGAAAACTATTTAGAGTATTGTGAAAAAACTCTAGAAATAAAAACGCTGGTTTCTCAAGATAAATCCTTTCATGTTGATGAAGTTTACATCCCAATCGATATAATGCAATCTGGCACTCAAAGCAGATTAGAGGTAAATAATTTTACAGCTTTAGATAATGATAGAGCCATATTAATAAAAGGGCTGGCTGGGCAAGGGAAGTCAACATTGCTTCGAAAATTACTATCTAATAATGCGAAAAGGTACAGCCGACTGCCAGTTTTTTATGAGCTTAAAAATTATAATGGCGGCACCTTAGAGCTCGCTATATCAAAATCATTAAGCCATTTTGGAGTTCAAATATCAGAGTACGCGCTAAAAAAATTATTTTCAGACAGTAATGTTAAAATTTATCTTGATGCATTTGATGAGGTTAAGCCTGAGTTTAGGATTGAGCTGATTGATGAAATAAAACGTTTTATCAATTCGTTTAAATGCCATGTCGTCTGTACAAGCAGACCTAACACTGAAATTGATTCCTTGTCAGAATTTGGAACATTTTCTGTATGTGAATTAACTGAAAAACAAATTTTTGGAATTATCAAGAAAACAGCATCTGATCATGAAAAATGCGATGAACTATGTGGCGCTCTTAAACGTAGTCCTTTACATACGAAAAAAGATTCCATTCTTAAATCACCTATTCTAGTTGTTTTATTCTGTATTAGTTACAATTTAGGTGAAGATATACCAAATACATTATCACAGTTTTATTCAAATATTTTTGATACTTTTTTTTATCGCCATGATAATATTAAGGGAAAAGTATACAGAGAGCGACACTGGAATGATAATAGACGTGTTTATAGAGAGATTTTTGATTGTTTGTGTTTTATTTCCCTGAGTGATGGCCTAAATGGATTTAGCTATGAAAAATTAGTAAAGTTCGTGTCAATTTCACTCACACATATTAATGAAGAGCATTCTATAGCTGAGAAGGCTGTGAAAGAGTTATCTTCCATTACAAATTTAATCATTGAAGATGGCTTTAATGAATATCGGTTTGTACATAAGTCAATTCAAGAATTTTTTGCCGCATCCTTTATTATGTCATTGCAGCATGACAAGAAAACATCTTTTTATAAAAAATGCTTTAATGACTACTCTTTTTACACCACCTTCCATAATAGTTTATTTTTTCTAGAAGAATTAGATTATTATAATTACCATGAATATGGATTCATCCCTGCATTAACCAACTTTCTTTATTTGTCTTCCCAGACTGTGAAAATTGATAACTATGCAATACCAACCGCTGTTAAGGCCGTTTTCTTGGATGATATCCATCTTCGCGCCAAATTTACTATTTTCAAGGCTGGTAATAAAGAAAGCTATGAAGTAGAGAAGACGAAATTTACTTTCGATAAATCAGATTCATATCCTAGCCTATTCTCAATTATATTTAATTTCTCTATTGATTTTATAAAAATAGAATTATCAGATAAGGAGTTAATGAATATCATTAGGCAGAATGAGAATGAATTAGATAATGGTTGGTGTAAGCTCAGTATTAGAAAAATTCTCAAATTTAAAAACCTGCCCGATACAATTGCTTTGGAAGCATTAAACCTAGGTATTGATGTGCTTGCTAGAAAGAAATTCAACAATGCTGTTGATAAGTTAAATAATCGAAGGGATTCATTAAATTCCACAGATTACTTTAACTTCTAATTGATTGGAGTATATGATTTTTCTTTGTTTTAAAACATAAGACTCTTTTGGCAGTTTTCTTGGAGAAATAAATAATTAGACAGAAGTGGTTATATCATTAACAATGAAAAAATTCCGTTCCCGGTACTAATGAGCCAGATGGTGCTGAAACGGTTTTAGTACTTAACTACGCCGGTTTTAGTTTTATCCGGTGCAGCCGAAAGCTGTCACGGTGGTCTTGACTTTCTTCAGCATAATATTATCATACTCTGGGTCACCGGCGTTGCCGGGTCGTCCGGCTAGGGTCTGATTATCATACCTCCACCTAAACTCGACTCAAGCCAGCGAGCTCGCTGTCTACAAACTGATGTGTCCATAAGGACTAATTTAGTACATTAGAGATAACATTAATATAGTCTCTTAATGTTTTAATAGATAAGAAAATAATAAATTATTTTTATTATTTTTTTTCTCATGGTGAATTGAGTTCTAAAATACAGATCATCCAGTTGACACCGAAAACATCATGTGCGATTTTTTTTAAACGACAATAAATAATACGGAATTAACTTATAGATGATCAAGTGCATATATTTTTTATTAGTCAAATTTCTTTTAATTTGACTGTCATGGTCTGAATACTATGCATATTGATGCAGATAGAAGTTAACAGTGTCCGCTTCTGGCACAAAGCGGCCTGACGCGGGCGGGAGATCTGCCAAAAGCAAACGTCATCTCCCCACCAAAATAATCTCTATCCTGTCGAAATAACTCTGAGAGTGAGTCATTCAAATTACACAACTGCTTAGCTCTCAAGCGCCATCCGAATAGCCGCTTCCATTTTCTCCGGCGTCGTCATCGGCGCAAAACGCTTGAGCGGCTTGCCGTCGCGTCCAATCAGGAACTTGGTAAAATTCCATTTAATCCGCCCGCCCAGCACGCCGGGCAGCTCGCCTTTCAGATAGCGAAAAATCGGGTGCGTCAGGGGCCCGTTGACCGCCACTTTTTCGAACATCGGAAAGCTCACGCCATAGTTGATGTGGCAGGTCTGCGCGATTTCCTCTGCGCCGCCCGGCTCCTGCTTTCCGAACTGGTTGCAGGGAAAACCCAGCACCACCAGCCCCTGCGCGGCGTACTTGTTGTAGAGCGACTCCAGGCCGGCGTATTGCGGCGTAAATCCACAGTGGCTGGCGGTATTCACCACCAGAACCAGCTTGCCGGCGTAGTCGGCCATCGGAATAAGCTGGCCGCTCAGGCTGGTGGCAGAGAGTTGATAAAAAGGGGTCATAGCAAAATCCTCAGGGTGACTGACATCGCCGGTTGGTGATGTAACAGAGGATAATGGCCTGTTGATCAGAATGGCACATTTTTCACGTCTGCTTCTGCAAGGCGCGGCGAGGCGCGAGCAGGGAAGATACCCGGAAAAGCCGTCAAAAGTCGCTATTCACCTCGCCGCAGGCATTAGCGCGCATAACCGTC
>Ga0153962_1000274_pt1 | contig 11597 bp, 6 predicted proteins | sample TSFL046MetaG_FD_106657 | JGI IMG/M metagenome (GOLD analysis project Ga0153962, IMG submission 106657) | Attine ant fungus gardens microbial communities from Florida, USA - TSFL046 MetaG | ecosystem: Host-associated > Fungi > Mycelium > Unclassified | place: USA: Florida, Withalacochee...
ATATGACAGATCACTTTAGGACATTTGAACACTGTAGTTCAGGCTATCCATTAAATTGACAATATTATTCCCTTCCTTATATCTGTCCAAACAGTCAGAAAAGCACTCAAAGAGAACAATCTGCAGTCTGTTGTTAAATAGAAACATCCCTTGCTCAAGAAGACCTATCAGGAACAGCATATTGTATTTGCTTAGTATCATGCAAATTGAACTATACAGGATTGAAAGAGGGCCTTATGATCAGATAAAACAAAAAAACAAAAATCAATTGTATTAGATCAGATGACAGGGTTTATATAAAGAAACTCAAAAAGAAACCTATTTCTAATAGGACAACAACTCCTGCTATGAAACAGGAAACAATCTCATGAGATAAGTTTACATAGGTGGAATAGAGTAGAAACTCTTACAAAGGTCCAGAGAAAGATGAATGCAGATTAGTACTATGATATTTTGACTCATGGACTGGAAAAAAGCTTTAAATAGAGAAAGAAAAAATATCTCAATAGAATAATGACCCAAAACAATGGTTCAAAGACCAGATAATCTAGCTTTTTGTCTGGTCTTCTCAATCAAGAATCCCCATTGAATATCTCTAGAACTACCTCAAAAGGCAAATAAATAGCTATGAAAATCTACTCAAGGAAGTGTTTAAATTGTAGAAAAGATTAGCAAAGGAGTGGGAGAATATTCCAGTAGAAACCTACCAAAATATTTTAAAAAGCATACCAAGAAAAATCAAGGCTATACTCAAGGCCAAGGGAGGTCATACTAATTCTTAAATTTTGGATTAACCATTACTATTAAAGGTTTGAATACTAAAATTGATATCTTCTAGTCTTCTAGTATATATGTAAGACCAATGTGGGAAGATGGCACTGATAAATTATGTACCTAAGCATTCTCATAGCTTTTCTTTTCACTCAAAAATTCTATAAAATTCAAATAAATTCAGGAATAATTGGAATAAAATTGGAACAGATAGTAAGCAAAGAAACCTGATAAACAATATTGCTCACTGTTATGTAGACCATTATAGGAAGGGAGCAAAATAACCTAATAAAATAAGTAACATTAAAAGAAAGAAAAGCAACCTAATAGATAATACTACTTACTGTCATACAGACCATTGTTGTTATGACTTGGCAAAAATGGCTAAGTTATTATTTATATTTCTTTTCTTTTTCTTTTTCTTTTTCTTTTGGACTTATTACACAAGGATAAGCATAGGAAAGTGTCACATGACATGTCACATGACATGTCACATGACATGTCACATGAAATAAGGTCACATGATGAGTGTGGGAAAGTAGTGCACAGACCTTGTAGTAGTTGTATAAGTAGTATATAGTGTTGAAATACAAATGGGGAGGGTAACAAATAGATGACAAGTATCAAGTAACTACACTACCTATATACTTGTGTCTCTATCATGTAACATACCTACCAACAATATACAATGCAATTGATTTCATCAGTTGCATTGCACAGGCTTATATGAGATCCTGATTCTAACATATAAAATGTAATAAAAACTCTATTGAGTTCTCCTTGTCAACTCAGACTTAGAGTAGGTTTAAGTTGTCTTAGCTAGAGCCTTACAATTGTTGGAAGGAAGCAAAGCAACCTGATAAACAACACTACTCACTGTTACACAGACTGTTATTAGAAGGGAGCAAAGTGACCTGATAAACAATACTACTCACTATGATACAGACTATTGTAAGAAAGAAACATAGTGGTGTAGAGGACAATTGTAGCTAGGATTACTCCTGTTTTCCTTTATAGAGAGTTCTCTGACTATGGTCTAGGTAGTGGTAAATATAAAAATTTTAATATGGATAAAAGGTATAGTCTTTGAAAGAAAGTACTTCTAGCTGATACTGTATTTCAGCATAATGTCCCTTGTGCAAGTTTGTGGGGAAATGAATTCAAATGTAAAGGTGGAAGGAAGGTTGAATATGTTAGAAGGATGGAGAGCAGCAATTACAGTGGGGACAAATGATAGCCCACTCACTGGATTATCCAACAGATATTGATAGATAGCCTGATAAAAAAGAGAGATCTTAAGAGAAGCAGAGAGGTTCCATGACATGGCAGTTGAGATGAAGAAGCAAGTATGCTTATCTAAGCACAGCTCATATATTAGACTACAGTAATACACAGTACAATAATAATTTAATTTAACACTCCCCCTCACTCAAAGCAGTAGTCATTGAGTGACAATATAAATTAAAAGGGGAGGTCATAGAACCTCCAAACCAAGAAGTGGACAGAACTAATGAAATAGTACTTGGCTAAGATTCTTGGTCAAGATATCAGCAGGATTCCTAGCTCCATCAATATGGTTTGATTTTGTTATTCTCTATTGCATTCCTGACATAGTGATACCAGATGTCAATATGTTTGGATCTTTTTTCTTGCACTGGGTTAGTGCTCCAGAAGAGTGATCCAAGGTTATCACCATAGAGGTGAGGGATAGGAATATTAAAGCCAATCTTACACAAATCTAGATGAGTTGGCAACTACAATCAGAGAGTGCCATATACTCAGCCTTAGTGGAGGAGAAGACTACTGATTTCTGTTTGCAACTTAACCAAGAAGTGATTCCTTGAGCTAGCATAGTAAAATAGCCAGTAGTTGACTTGCAATGCTCATGGTCTTGGTCCTAATCAGAATCAGAGTATGCTACAAGTGATTTATTGCTTGATCCATTATAGATAAGCTAATATCTGTGAGTGGCAAGCAAGTATTTACAGAGGTGTAACCCAACTCAATAATGATTATTAGAAGGGTTTGCCATTTATTGAGCTAACTTGACAACTATGAAGTCAATATCTGGTCTCAAGCCAATCATCAAGTACATTAGAGAACCAACTAGTTGTTGGTACTTTTGGCAAAATTTTGAGTCACACTGCTTTTTATTTGGTTTAAAGCTAAACTTAGATGGCAGTGGAGTATGAGTAGGATTAGTTGCAATATTAAAGCATACTAGTACCTTCTTCAAATACTCACATTGATCAATAAATATCTTTTAATTTTTACAATCACAGCTTATATGCATGCCTAGGAACTTTATGGTTTCACCAAGGTCATGACATTCCCATCTAGCCATAAATTTTTGCTTCAACTCATTGAGGAGCAAGGAACTTTTAGTATCTATAAAGCAAATATCATCGACATAGACAATTGCTATAACAAGTGCTTTAGTCTTTTTGTCATGATAGTAGTATATGCCAGTATCGGATTTGCATCTCTTAAATCCTAGGGCAAGTATTGACTTAGTCATTGTATACCACCAGAATAAGCCAGCTTGCTTAAGGCCATACAATGCTTTGCAAAGTCACTAGACCTTGTTTTCTTTCCCAGGTAGTTTGAAACCTTCTAGTTGCTTCATATAGATTTCCTCATCCAGATCACCATATAAGTAGGCTATTTTGATGTCAATGCTTTGGATATCTAAATCCTCAATTGCAGCAATAACAAAAAGCAATTGTGCAGTTTCATAGCAGATAACTGAAGAGAATTCATCAAAGTCAATGTCTTCAACTTGAGAAAATCCTTTGGCAACAAGACGAGATTAATAATGACCATCAGGCTTGATGTTAAATACCTAGCAGTTCTTGACCACTTTTCTTTCCTTAGGAAGGTCCACAATCTTATAAATATCTTTGTCTTTGAGCAATTTCAGCTTCTTAAGGCAAGATTCAAGCCACCTGTTCTTAGAGTCAGCTGGTAGTTTAGTGACATCTTTAAAAGTTTTTGGTAGAAAATGAGTCTCAGTTGCTTTGAGTGCCAAGAGAAAGTGAATATGCTCTGCTTCCCCTTCTCTTGCAAGACGTACCATATGATTGGTAGTAGCTGTAGTAGCTGACTCACCTGCTAGAGATGGGGCATCCATCCTATTTCTCTCTATGTCAATTATGATAGGTCATTGTCCTACCCAATCAACTTCATAGTGGATTCCATTTATTTCAACAGTATTGTCCCATTAACTATATGAATAGTATACTCCTTCAATTGGAATAGTCTCAGGCTGCGCTTGAATATATTTGCGAGCATTCTCAAGCATTCTGTATGCCATATCTGAATCAGCCTCACCAGGATGTTGTTGCCACTCAGGGCATCTCAAAACATCTGTGGAATGGTGATCCTCTCTATATATATTACCTTCTCTGTGAGAGACTCTAGTCTTATGGGTTGATCTCCTTAAGCCATATCTCAAAGGAGAAACATTTTCTTCTGGCTGCAGGTCACCACCTCATTTTTGAGGTGTTACAGTTGGAACCTGAGAAGGAGTATACTGTAAGGGACCAGCTTCAGGAAGAGGAGGGCTTGGGGAATACATCTTAACATCTTCATCTTCAACATCTTCAACCTCTTTAATTTTTACTGAGGACCATTTAGGTGGTGTTAGTGGAGGAGAAGGAGATGGAAATTCTGAGTGAGTTAGCAAATTAGAAGAGATTGGAGGAGTAAAGGGTCTAGGATGTACAGATGTTAGTGGAAAGGGTATTAGAGCAGGTTCATCTACACCAAAAGGTTCAGGTGCTGACGACTCTATCTCTAGGGTTAGTCTACCAGGATGCATTTGCTCTCTAGAGTAAGAAGATGAACATTTAGAAAAGTGTCCTTCATCAAAGATAGCTTGGGTAGAGCAAAATATAACATTCCCTTGTGTGTGGTGAATAAATCTATAGCTATTATCCTCATACCCAATAAATATCATTAGTTCAGAGTGCAGTGTAAGTTTATTTGCATGAACTTCATTGGGGAGATATACATATGCTCTACAGCCAAAGACACAAAGGTGTGATATTTTGGGTTTTTCACCTGTGAAGATTTTCTAAGGTGTTTTCTATTTAAGACATTTAATGGAAGTATGGTTATAGACATGAGTAGCAGTTGCAAAAGCAAACTCCCACCAGGAATCAGGTAAACATGCTTCAAGTCGCATAGATTGTACCTTTTCTAGCAGTGTCTAATTCAACCGTTCTGCTCAACCATTTTGTTGATATACATATGGTGTACTTGTCTTATGGACAATTCCTTGCTCATATAAAAAGGATTGCAATTCCAATGTCATATACTCTCCCCTATTATCAGTATGTAGGCATTTAACAGAGTAGGAAGTAGTATTTGACCACAGCTGGAAAACAGCTTTAATTGCTTCTGCAGCATTTGATTTTTTGCATAAGAAAGCAACTCTGTAATAGGAGGAATAGTCATCAAGGAATGTAATCACCCACTTATACTTAGAGTATGACAAAGTAGGGAGCTTAAGGAGATCTGAATGGATCAATCTAAGAGTCTCACTAGAATGCTTAGGGTTTTCAGGGAAACTATACTGGTGTAGCTTTCCTAAAGTGCAATCACAGCATATATGCTTCTTGTTAGGAAAGCAGATCTTTTCAGCATCTTCAATATTGCCTGAAATATGTCTTATGGCTTCATCAGAGATGTGCCCAAGTTGACAATGAATTGTCTCATAATCTAGGTACCTTTAACAAGGCTCATAGGATTAGGAACATTGTTCTTAATAATACATGTTCTCACAACCTGGATGCTCCCCCAAAGATTAGGTAGGATAGAGAGAACAGCATCACCAGATAAATCATGGAAGATTGAACCATTCATTGTGTCTTCTATACTCAATCCAAATTGGAGTAACTGTTCAGTGGAGAGGAGGTGCATAGTCATACCAGGAACACAGTATACTGGTCATAGTTTAGAGATAGTAGTTCTGGTTGTCCTGTCTTTGAGGTCAATGATTTCATGTTCTATAAGGACAGTTCCTATAGCAACCATAAAAAGAGATGCTTTAGAATTGGCTGTCTCAATGCAACCATAATTTCCTTGAGTCATAGAAACAAAGTCAGACTCAAAAGGAGTGAAATGGGCAGAGGTACTAGAGTTCAAAAACTATTCATCATTATAAGAGTGGCCATATGGCGCTTCTTTACCCTTGCATATAGTGCATAGTGCTCTATCACATCTTTGTAAATTCTCAGCTATAAGTGATGTAGGCAACACAAATTTATTGTCACATTGAGCTATACAGACTATACTACTCAATGCTATAGAGTTTCTAGTTGTAGCCATTACATTGGTGCAGGTTGCAAGGGACTGAGCTGGGATAGTTAGAGAATAGTAAAAAACAGTGGGGGAATGTACATACAGGTCATATCCAGAAATTTGATTATTCAAGCCCCAATCCTCAGGGCTTTCTAAGGATACTACATTATCGGCATTAGCTGACTTTCCTAAAATAGATGTGTTTGTCACTGAAGGTAGATCAACATCCATTTTGGATGGACCACTTTAAACCTGAGGGGGAGGAGCCTTTGAGGAAGGCTCAGTGATTTTGGAGATAGATGCCTCAACAAGAGTAGAATCAGGGAATTTCTTAGCCAAGCACTCATCATATAGTTTTAATGCTCTATCTTGTGCATATGCCAATGGACCATGGATTGGACCAATTTGAGAAGGGTGTTGCTCAGAGAGCCAATCAGCAAGCTTGGGTGCTCTAGCTTTTAACTAAGGCTTAGGAGAAAGAGGATAGGTAAGAGGAACAATAGTAGCTATACTTGCAAAAGCAATGGCACTGGAGGCTTGGTACTCATCACTATTAACAGATTTGGAAGAGCTATCTGCTTGGTGTGCTTTGCCACCATACTTTCCTTGACTACACTTTTTCTTTTGCTGCTGGAAGGAATCCCCTTATAACTGCTACTGCTGCTGCCCCTGAGGGCACTGCTGCTGCTTATCCTGAGGATTCTTCTTCTAAGAGGAGGGGCAATCACCTCTAGGAACACCTGAGTGACAAGTAGTATGAGCACTAGTTGATCTTTGGGAGAACTCAGACTAAATAGCTGAGCTCACAAAATCCCAAGTTAACTGGGTGAGCAAGGTCTGGGAAGTGAGAATAGAGGTGGCTAAGTTATCCCAAGATTGAGGGATAGCAGATAGAAGTGTCATTGCACAAATGAGAGAGGGGACATTACATTTGTTTCTCTTCAGCATGGCATAGAGAGTATTGAGTTCTATAATCTGGGGAGCAGGATTGCTATTTCCAGAAATCTGGAAGTGTCTAGTGTACTGATAGTCTACATAAACAGAAGCAGGCCCAGAGGAGCCATACTTATTGCACAAATAGTTCCAGAGAGACTCTGCATTCTCTTTTCCATATATAAGGATATTATGAGCTAGAGATGAGTTCATTATCCCCAGTGCCTGAGAGTCAAGGCTGCTGTGTCTAGCATACTCATCTTGATCTGTAGTAGAAGGAATAGTAAAGGAAGTGAGCATATCCTTGGCATTATAAGGAGAACCAGGCATAGTGATCATAGTAAGATAGGACTGAACACTGATTACCCAGAATGGGTAAACAGTAGGGCCAGAGAGATGAGGAATGGTGGATATTAAACTAGTCATAGCTATCATCAAGAAATCAGCTTAGTTTAAGGAGCAGATGCAGCAATGAATGCACAGCGCTTTATCCTAAACAGCCATAGGCCATAGTATCTACAAAGGAGTAGAGAATCCTGTGGGCATAAGATAATTCAACAGGGAGATTATCTCAATTCACAACAGGTTGGTAAGCTAGTTAAGTCCTTTCCATTAACTGAGGTAGCTTGAGAGTACCAAAGGAGATCAGGGCAAACTGGGGCCCATAACCTGTTAGAAGGATGGAGAGTAGTGTCAGCGTCTAAAGTCTGATGACTGGAATTAAGCCAACTGTCTCTTTGTTCAGAGTTTGACAAAGAGAACTCGATGAAGTTCTTGCTCATTTCTCTACTACTTATACACTTTACTACTGTGGCTATGCGCTTGCTCTCCCATAGTCCTCATGTTACTCTCATCATGTGACCCACTGTGACTGTGACCTATGACATGACCATCTGTGACCCTTCATCACACCATTGTGATATTGTGACAAAGTCATGTGATACTTTCCCGCACTCCATCTTGTAGTTGTAAATAAGAAAAGAAAAGAAAAAAAATATAAATAATGACTTAGCCAATTTGCCAAGTCATGACAAGTAGCAATTATAGTGGAGACAAATAATGGCCCACTCACTGGGTTATCCAACAGATATTGATAGATAGTCTAATAAGAAAGAAAGATCTCAAGAGAAGCAGAGAGGTTTTGTGACATGGCAGTTGAGACAAAGAAACAAGTATGCTTATCTAAGCACAGCTTGTATATTAGACTACAGTAATACACAGTATAATAATAATTTAATTTAACAGAATAAAACTCTGCCAATATACTATTATAGTGGTGATCTTGTTGAAACCCAATTCTCTATACTAGACTACTGTCCTAGCTTTGTTCCTGAGTCCTGTCTACCTGGTGTCACCCTAACTCTCTGTTTCAAAGCTATCCTCATAGTAGCACTCTCTGGCTATATGATCAAACTACTCTCACAATAGTACTCTTGACTATGTGATCAGATATTAGACTTTGACTCCTCCCTATATAACTCAACTTCCTAGCAATACTAAACCTTGTTCTAGAGCTCCTATGACATTGCCTCTGTAGCTAAGTCACTTGTCTCATGGTCTTTTTGTTTTGACTTATAACTGAGTCTGTCACAAACTTCATTTAGTCATATCTCCATTAATTCTTTGATAATTCTAATAGTCTTAAAGGCTACAGAAAGCCCTTGAAAAGATCTTTCAATTGATGCCAGTCACGTCTCAGAGGCAATCAATATTAGCCAAGATATTAAGCAGATCAACTAGTAACCACCATGTTACTGTTTATTAAATCATTAATATCTCAGAAACTGCTATGATTGATACTTCGGTTCTAGGTTCAACAGAAGCTTTCTTCATAATGCTCAGAATGAGCCTAGAACAACCTCAAGGCAATTAATATTAGTGGAGATATGAAGGCCTTAATGTTTGCACATAGACTTTATTAATTACCCATAGATAGTCATCTGTCTTTTTCTTAGAACAAAGAATAGCCTCTATATGGTTAAGTTATCACTATTTTAAGTATAAAGGCACTACTATATGTAGAACAATAGGTAGTAGCATATGATGCTCTATCCTAGTGCACAGACCATCACAATCCTGTATATAAGGACTCCTTGTCTGAGGATTAGACCTCAGACTTAACAACATCTTTTGTCACTTATCTAACTTCATATTTTTGAACTCTTTAAAGTATCAAAGCACCCATCACAAATAGTAAGTGACCATTTGTGATAGAGTCAAAGTACCTTAATCACTGATCCAATCACTCTAAAAATAGATTTCTACTTTGAAAACCTGAATAGAGGAAAGAGACAACTGAGATTGCTTACTCTTTTCCTACTAAGTAGGGGTTTTTATATGTTTTTGAGAAATACAAAAGAAATCTACAAAGATAATAAACCTAGTCATAAGTCTATAAATACAACAATTGTTCTGGTAGTGATAGGGAATCTCATATCTTCTTGACTTCTCAATTATTCCCTATTTATTTTGCTAGGTTTGCCCTACCCTTACCAAGTTACTGGATTATCTATTACCAATCCCATGGCAATCTTTTCTCTTACTTCAGCAACTTGGGACCTGTCATTTCCCAGTTTAGAGAGTTTTAGATGCTGTTTCTGTAACTTCCTAAGGTTTCCTATGATCCTCCTATTTAGGCTCCTTTGTTTTTGGATTACAGAGGATTAGTTTTGATTTATTCTTAGTTATAACTAATTGGGTAATGCTATTTCCTATTCTTATCTCCTGCTGGGCTACCAATTTGGCTTCTTTTTGATAGGCTTGGTTCTAGGCTTTCTCACATAAGACTTCCTTTCCTGGCTAGACTGTTATTCTGACTTTTATATCATAGGGCTATAGACTTGACTCTACTAGCTCTTGTGTGATTGGCCTATCAGTAGTAGTGATCTTATATCCCTAGGTATACTATTATATAGTTAGGTAGCTAGCCTTGCTGGTAAAGTTCTTTATGTCTTTACTGCTAACTCGCAGTAGGTTCTATTCATAGTTCTAATTTTGGGATGTAAAGTTGCAAAAATTGTTTGTTTTTAGGCCTGAATATATTTTTGGCCTCATACCAACATATGTTTAAGTATAGAATCAAATCTGAATAAATATAGTGTCTATCTTGCTTATCTGTTGATTTTTATGGTCACTTCAAATCTTGATTCTGTGCTCCTTCTAGCAGATACCTCTACTTGTCCAAACATCTGATAATTGCCAGCATAGATTTTGTGATTTCTTTTCACTTTGTTTAACAACTTTGAAATAAAGGCTACTGGCCTCTACTTGTCATCTTTGCATCTCATAGACAATACTCATTGTGTATTCTGATGCATTTGCTTTCACCCTCATCTTTCTATCTAGGTCTAGTGCTACTAAAACTGGTCATGTGGTGAATACCTTTTTCAACTACTTGAATGCTCTTTCTTGCTTTTCTTCCCAGTTTTACTTCTTGTCTTTTCTAATCAACCTATGCAGTAGTTTTACTATTTTGGCAAAATCTTTAATGAACTACCTATAGTAGTTTGCTAGTCCCAGGAACTTCTGCATATCTTTGACTGTTTTTGGCATTGACCATTCCAGAACTCTTGTCATCTTCTTTTCCTGTATTTTTATTCCCTCTGCTCCCATTACTAGTCCAAGAAAATTAATCTCTTCAACTTTCCACACATATTTCTCTAGTTTTATATATAGATTGTTTACTTCTATTCTTCTCAACACCTTTTCTACTATCTCATTGTATCTTTTTTCATCCTTTGTTCCTACTAAAATGTTGTCCATAAAGATTACATCTCCTGTGTTTATTAGGTCCCTCAAAATATTATTTATCATTGTCTAGAAGATTGCCAGCAAGTTTGTGAGACTAAAGAACATAACAGTGGATTTGTAACCCCTAGATGTAAGACTTTAGCCAAGGCAACTTAAATCCATTCCAAGTCCAAGTTAATAAGAAGAACTCAATAGAGTTCCTGTTAGATTTTCTACACTACTTATACAACTACTACATGGTCTGTATACTATTTTTCCACACCCATCATGTGCCTTATCATGTGACATCACCTGTGACTGTGACACTTGTGATGTAATAATTTCCCATACTTCTTCCTATATAGTATACAAGGTTTTTATCTAGGTCTCCAGCCCATCCAGAACCCTCTACTAATTCTGTGTTATTAAGATTGTGCTGAAGTCAATCCGCTACGCTCCCTTCCCACAACAGTCTATGTGATAGTAAGTAGTGTTGTCTATCAGGTCGCTTTGCTCCTTTCCAACAACGGTCTGCGATACAGTGAGCAATATTGTAAGTCAGGTTGCTCTGCTCCCTTCCTACACTAGTAGTTTGCACTGTTGTAAGTCAGGTCGCTCTGCTCCCTTCCTATACTAGTAGTTTGCACTGTTGTAAGTCAGGTTGCTCTGCTCCCTTCCTATACTAGTAGTTTGCACTGTTATAAGTCAAATTGCTCTGCTCCTTTCCTACAACAGTGAGGCCACAGTCAGCTCACTTTGCTCACTGCCTATTCTAATTTATTCCAATTTTTCCCAATTTATTTGAATTTTTACTGAATTTATTTGAATTTTACAGAATTTTACAGAATTTTTCAAGAGAG
>Ga0153962_1000277_pt1 | contig 11549 bp, 13 predicted proteins | sample TSFL046MetaG_FD_106657 | JGI IMG/M metagenome (GOLD analysis project Ga0153962, IMG submission 106657) | Attine ant fungus gardens microbial communities from Florida, USA - TSFL046 MetaG | ecosystem: Host-associated > Fungi > Mycelium > Unclassified | place: USA: Florida, Withalacochee...
GCGATTGATAACTATACCGACAAACTGGGGTTTACCCTGATTTGGGACACGCTGCAGCCAGGTAAGCGCTGGGTCGTGGTAACGCCGAACCCGGAGAGCGACTGTAATCTTCTCCGGGCCCGCGCGTCAAACGACCGGCAGGAAGGCTTTATCGGCAACCGGTGCGGCGGATGGGGTATTCCTGTTCCAGCAGCCTGATGACCTTACGGCTACGCACGTCCATGCGTGGCTGGACTATTATATTTGATACGGCTGTGGATATCTGGCAGCGCTAATCTAATATAATAGCCTTGTGCGTCCAAAAGTTGCCCTGACGGAGCTGAGCATCGGTCGTGCATAAACTGTATATTTGAAATGATGGTATAGCTTTATTTACCCAACGCGTGATTTGTTGAATAGTCACCTCGCTAGGATTTTTATAGTTTAATGCACCAGTAAATCACTCAGAAAACGACGGGCGCGTGGATGTTGAGGGGCTCTGAAGAAATTGTCTGGCGTCGCTTTTTCCAGAATCTGCCCTTGATCCATAAACCAGATGGTATCCGCGACCTCACGGGCAAAGTTCATTTCATGTGTTACGCACATCATCGTCATGCCTTCCTGTGCCAGTCCGCGCATAACATTGAGCACTTCTCCCACCATTTCGGGATCGAGCGCAGAAGTCGGTTCATCAAACAGCATTACTGGCGGTTTCATCGCTAGCGCACGCGCAATCGCCACGCGTTGCTGCTGTCCTCCGGAGAGCTGAGCCGGATATGCATTCGCTTTATGCGATAACCCCACCCGCTCCAGCAACTCGCCAGCATGTTGTCGCGCATTAGTACGCTTTTCTCCCAGCACTTTAACCGGAGACATCATGATATTTTCAATCACCGAAACATGTGGGAAGAGGTTGAAGTTCTGAAAGACAAAGCCGATGCGCGTGCGTAGCTGATTTAAACGCGTGCTGCTGCCGTGAATATCCATGCCGTCAAACAAGATTTCGCCCTGTTCAATCGGCTCAAGTCGGTTCACGGTGCGGATCAACGTGGATTTGCCGGAGCCGGACGGGCCGCACACTACCACCACTTCGCCGGTTTTGATTTCTGCGCTGACATTGGTCAGTGCCTGGTAGTCGCCGTACCATTTATTGACCTGATTAAACAGAATGATCGGTCGCATGGCTGCTCCTTATTGGGATTGCGTTTTAGTAAGAACCAACGGCGCGGCGAATTTGCCAGCTTCCGGGCGTTCGTGGCTGCGTTTATTCGCGATATGCGTTTCCAGCCGGTTTGCTAGCCAGGTCAGGCTGTAGCAAATGATGTAGTAACTTAACGCCACAATAGCGAAGACCTGGAATGGTTTGGTCAACAGCTGATTGCTGACCTGATTGGCCGCATAGGTCAGTTCCGGCACGTTAATCACGTAGCCAAGCGTACTGTCTTTGATAATCGAGACCAGTTGGCTCACCAGGCTTGGCAAGGTGTTAAATAGCGCCTGCGGCAGAATCACCAGACGCAGGGTCTTGATGTGGCCCATGCCCAGCGCGCGCGACGCTTCGTACTGGCCTTGCGGCAAAGCCTGAATGCCACCGCGGACGATTTCGGCGATATACGCGCTTTCGTAAATCACAAGCGTGCACAACATAGTAGCGAAGCCACTGATGTTGTGGCCGATCAGCAGCGGCACACAGAAATAGGTCCAGAACACCACCATCATTAGCGGGATGCCGCGAAGCAGATAGACCCAGCAGGCGGCCGGCCAGCTCAGCCAGCGCCATGGCGCCAGACGCGCCAGCCCCAGCAACACGCCGACAGGAAACGCCATCAGCACCGCCAGGACGGAAATCAGTAAGGTACAGAGCACGCCGCCCAGCGGGCCATTGGGATATTGCCCCATTAACAGCAGCAGGCCGTTGTCATGCAAAATGGTCAAAATCTCAAACATGGTAGTTACCTCGCGAACGCGCGCTGGAAGCGACGCGCCAGGAGCGCGCCTGCGCCCATCAATATCAGGGAGAAGATCAAATAGCCGGCCGTCGCCACGATATAGGCTTCGAAAGTACGGAAAGTCTGGTTTTCGATATCGCGCGTGACATAGGTTAAATCGGCGACGCCGATGACCATTGCCAGGCTGGTGTTTTTAAATAACAGCACGCTGTGGTTGATCACGGCGGGCAGCGCATTACGTACGCCCTGCGGCAGGATCACCAGGCGCATCGCTCGCACATATCCCATGCCGAGCGCACGCGCAGCTTCGCTTTGCCCGTCGGGAATCGCGCGCAATCCGCTGCGAATGTCTTCGGAGAAATAAGCTGCCTGACACAGTCCGAGCGCCAGTAATGAGAAGAGAAACTCGGCGTTGAAATTGTTAATCCACATCTGCAGCGATTCCGGCAACAGGGTCGGGATCGCGAAATACCACATCATCAGCTGAATTAGCGTCGGCACGTTGCGATGATAGGAGACATACGCTGATACCAGCCATTGCGCGATACGATGGTTAGTCAGGCGGATCACGACCAGCATGAGCGCAATGAACATGGCTAACAGCCAGGCACCCAATGCCAGTTCCAGGGTAGTCACCGTGCCATCGACGATCATCTGGCCAAACTGGCCTGTCATCACGGTGCTGAAATCGAGTGCCATGGTTAATCCTCTTTATCAGGCGGCGTTGTCGCCGGGACGCATGGTGGAAAGCCCGCCCGGCACCTGCAGCGTTGGGGTAATTTCGATATTGCCGATATTGACCGCGATCGGTGCAGAGAGGGCGAAGGCAACGCAATCCGCGATATCTTTCGCCACAGGCAGTTCGAAACCGTCTATAAAACGACGGCGAGCGTCTTCATGATCGCCAGAGACATTGCCGAAAATATCCGTCGCGACGCGTCCCGGACAGATTTCGGTGATACGCACGCGCTTGCCGTAGCAATCAACGCGCAGCTGACGCGACAATGCGTGGACGCCCGCTTTGGTAGCGTGATAAACCGAGTTGCCATTAAAGTTATAGATGGCGGCAATGGAGGTAATGTTGATCACGTGGCCGCAGTCGCGCGCCATCATCCCCGGAACCAGTAAACGACAGAGGTGCAGCACCGCGCGCAGATTGACGTCGACCTGGGTTTCGATCACATTCTCATCCGCCTGCAGAATCGATCCCGGATGTGACACTCCGGCATTATTGACCAGAATATCTACCTGAAGGTCGCGGCACAGTTCCGTTAGCGCGCCTAGATCGGCAACGTCAACAACGTGGGGGATGCAGCCGGTACGATCGGCCAGCGCCGCCAGCTGCTCTTTACGCCGCGCCACCGCATGCACGGTAATGCCTTCCTGGCAGAGACGCTCTACAATCGCCTCGCCCATTCCGGCTGACGCGCCGGTAACCAGCGCAACTTTATAATCTGAAAATGGCATGTTGCCTCTCCTGTCATGGCCCACGATGATTCGCGCAGCGCTCTGTTTTTTGATTTTTGACTTTATTCAGTTATGCCGGGCAGGTATAAGACATAAACCGACTAGGGCAATAAGGGTGACTTATAACGTAACGGATACCGCGTCGAGAGGCTCCAGCTGCACGATTGCACTGCCGAATTCCACGGCCTGATCCTGCTGCACGTCGATGCTGACGACCCGTCCGTCTGCCGGGCTTCTCAGCGGCAGGTAGAGCGGCCCGACTTTTAACAGCGCCAGCAGTTCGTCATGCCTGACCTGTTGTCCAGGCTGCACGTAAGCCGTGCGCTGGCAGGGATGGGCGAGCAGCACTTTTCCAGGCATCGGTGCGCGCAGCGCGAATGAGGTTTTTTCTACAGGCGCCGCGAGGGCATTTATCGGCCCGCAGGGTTCAGGGAAGCGCATTTTCAGCGACCAGCTTTCATTACGCAGTTCAAGCTCATGCAGCCCGGCGGCATACATTTTTTTCGCCAGCCGGCGAATCTGCTCAAGAGTTAATGCCTGTTTTTCCATATTTCATCCGTCGCAAGCCGCCATTATCAGCACGCCAGAACGTTTCCGCGCGCCAGAAATTCCACTCTAGCGCGAAGGCTGGAACGGCTCATAAGAGGCTTTCGCTTTAAGGCGATAAGCGCCTCTTATCCCACCAGCGTCAGCGGGCGGTTATCGACGGTGCGGTTCGCCATCAGCTGCAGCAGAATGCTTTTTACCGCTTCGGCTGGCTGTGAGAGAGGAAGATGATCGGACATGCAGAAAGAGAGCGAGGTTTGCACATCGGGCTCGATGATTTTCGCCATCCACGCATCGGCGGCTTTCAGCATGCCGCGTGCCGCTGACTCGGGCATGATGGTGCAACCCATGCCCGCCGCCAGCGCGGCATTAAGCGTCGTCTGCGACTCGATTTCACATTTTACCCGATAGGTCATTCCGGCCTGGACAAAGGCGTCATCCGCAACCTTACGCATAATGTTATAGATGCGCGGCATAAACAGATCGTAACGCGTCACGTCGCGTAAGGTTATCTCGCGCACCGGCTCGCACAGGGTTTTGGGGCAGACGAAATAGAGATCCTCTTTCATCAGTGGAATGAAGCGCAGGCCATGAATATTTCGGTTGTCGTAAATCACCGCCATATCCATGCGGCCATTCATGATCAGCTCGCTTAACGTGGTGCCGAAGTTCTCGTTGAAATAGAGCACAATGCCAGGATGCTGGCGCTGCACTTCCGCCATCAGCGGCAGGGCCAACTGCTGCGCGGCGGTGCCCGGCGCCAGCCCGACGGAGACATTGCCTGAAAGCGTCTGTCCGGCGCCGTCGATGGCGCTTTGCGCCTGATCGCACTGGCGTAGTATCGCCTGGGCATGGGCATAAAGAATTTTACCCGCGTCGGTGGGCGTGACGCCGCGCTTGGTGCGAATCAATAGTTGCTGATTAACCTCGCCCTCCAGCGTTGCCAGTTGCTGACTGAGCGCAGGCTGGGCAATATGCAAAATGTCGGCGGCTTGTGTCAGGCTGCCAACATCAACAATTTTTATAAAGTATTTCAGGCGACGAAGATTCATGGGCGATTTCTCACGGGCATAAGTCGTCTTTATTACAGGCAAGATCGGTGCCAGAAATTACTTATCACCCACATAAAGCGTAAAGGTTGCTATTCTGCCAACCCCGTCGCCTGCGCAGGGAAACAATTTGCACCAGGCGACAGGTTCTGCACCTGTTCAGTGCAGGATGTGAACCGGGTTAGCCGCTGATGACATGGTTGCTTCCCCGCGACCATTGCGCCAGCACGCGGTCGCCTGCGGCAAAGCTCAGCGGATCCGCGTCGCCTTGCGTCTGCTTCCATGCAATTAATGTTTCACCGCCCGGCAACCTCAATTCGTAGTGCAACATAAAACCGCGATAAATCACCCGCGACACCTGCGCGGCGGTGGCGTTGCAGAGGCCGACTGGGCTGAGTGATGAGTCAAGCGGCTCAAGACGAATCGCTTCTGGCCGAAGCGTAACGGTCAGTGACCTGTTGCCAGGCGGTGCGCCAGTGACCGCGAGCCGCAGGCCGCTGGCGGTTTGTAATTCGCTGCCCTGCGCATCGCGCTGCACAAGGCTGGCGGCAAGGAAATTCGAGGCACCGATAAATCCGGCAACAAACGGCGTGGCGGGTTTTTGGTAAATCTCTGTGGCGCTGGCCAGTTGCTCCAGCTTGCCGCCATGCATCACCGCAATCTTATCGGCCATGGTGAGCGCTTCATCCTGATCGTGCGTGACCATAATGGTGGTCAGGCCCAGGCGCTGTTGGAGCTGACGAATCTCCTGCTGCATGCTTTCACGTAAACTTTTATCCAGCGCCCCTAACGGCTCATCCAGCAGCAGCATATCGGGCTCGATGACCAGCGCGCGCGCCAGCGACACGCGCTGCTGCTGGCCGCCCGATAACTGAGCGGGCAGACGATCGTGATAGCGGTTCAACTGCACCATCTCCAGCGCTTTGCTGACGCGATCGCTGTAATCGCTGCGTGACATCCCGCGCATCTTAAGGCCGAACGCAACGTTCTCCGCTACCGTCATATGGGGAAACAGCGCGTAATTCTGAAACAGCAAGCCGATGTTGCGTCGGTGCACCGCCGTCTCCAGAACAGAACGACCGCCGACCAGAATGTCGCCGGCGGTCGGCGTCACCAGCCCAGCCACCATGCGTAAACAGGTGGTTTTGCCACAGCCGCTTGGCCCCAGCAGCGCCAGAATATCGCCTGCATCCACCTTTAGCGAAACCTGATCGACTGCCACTGTTTTACCGTAATGCTTGCTAAGATTATCGAGCCTGACTTCAAAAGAGCGTTGCATAGCGACCTCAGCTGTTAAATGTCTGGTTGTAGCGTTCAAGCAGTTCGGCGCGACGCGGGATGATATAGCTCCAGTCTGGCGTGAACAGGTTCAGCGCCTGCATTTTCGCTTCGGGATAAGCCAGGTATTTCAGCGTCGCTTCGTCGAATTCAATGCCGCGAACCGTGGGCGCGCTGAGTGTCGCTTCGGCCAGCATTTTCTGTACCGAAGGCTCCAGCAGGCGATTGATCCATGCCAGACCCAGTTCACGCTGTGGCGCATTCCTGACCAGTGCCAGGCCGTTAATGCCTGTAAAGGCGCCCTCTTTCGGATAGGTCATGTCTATCGGGATCCCTTTTTGGGTATGGGGTAGATGGCTTTAGAGTATTCAATACCGCCCACCATCGCCTGCCCCTGCGCGACCATCATGACCTGCGCTTCGCCGTCATAAACGGTCATCACGTTATTTTTCAATTCAGTTAGCTTGTCCCAGGCTTTATCGATCTCATACTGCGCCTCCTGCAAGGGTTTTCCGGTCGCCAGCGCAGCCGCCACAATCAGCATCAGAATGCTTTGAGTATTTTTCGGCGTGTTAAGGATCATCTGGTGCGCATATTTCGACGTAAACAGGTCGTTATAGCTGGCTATCGGCTGGCTCATTTGCGGATTGATAAACAGCCCAGCCATCGAGACCGAAAAGCCGACGCCGTAGCGATCGCTCAGCAGATAACGATCGTAAACATGCTGCAGGTTGGGAATACCGTTAGCAGGCAGTTGCTCAATCAAGTTTTCTGCTCTGGCTTGCGGCACGCCGATATCATCCATCGACATCACGCTAAACACCGGTTTCGCTTTGGTAGCGCGCAGCGCTGCGATATTCGCCAGGGTGGCGCCTTCCGTGGTCAGCACTTTACAGTTGTACTCTTTCTCAAATACGGGCAGCACTTTCTGCTTGATTAACGCGCCTTGCGCCGAGTTGTAGACGCCAACCTGCAATACGCGATCGGCAGCGTTGGCTTTGACCTGGATATAGGGCAGCAGTGCCGCTCCGGCCACCGCTTTAATAAAGGTCCGACGTTTTATAGATGTCATTGCGTTTCCTTTGATCTCAACGTTAAGCGGCCATTGCGCGGCGCAGGCCAACCAGCTTTTCGAGTAAAACCACCACGATGGTGGCCAGCAAAATGATTAATGTGGACATGGCGGCGACCGAGGGGTCGAACACCGTGCCGATCTGGCGATAGAGCACCACCGGTACCGGCGTGTTTTCCGAATCGGCCAGCCACATCGATACCGGATAATTATCGAAAGAGACCATGAAGCAGAAGATGGCACCTGAGACGACGCCCGGCGCGATTTGCGGCAGTATCACCTGATGAAAAGTGGCCCAGCGCGTCGCCCCCAGGGTGCGTGCGGCCTCTTCCAGCGTGGGATTGACCAGCTCAAGGCTGGTCAATACCGTGCGTACCACATAAGGCGAGGTCACGACGGTATGCGCCAGCAGCAGGTTGAGTCGGGCATTGCCCCAGCCATAGCCGGTAAAGAGCTGCAGCAGCGCCAGACCGGTTATCAGCACCGGAAAGATCAGCGGGGAGAGCAGTAATCCTTTGCACAGGTCGGCGAACGGCAGATTGCCTCGCACCAGCGCGAACGCCGCCGGAATGCCAAGCAGCAGCGACAGCAAAGTGGTACCCAGCGACAGCAGAGTGCTGAACAGTAGCGCATCGATAAACTCCGGGTTGCCGAGCACCTTGCTGTACCAGTCGAGCGTAAAGCCGGCTGGCGGGAAACTAACGAAGTAGCCGTCTGAAAAAGAGATAACCATGACCAGCAGGATGGGCGTCAGGATAAAGATCATCATCGCGGCGGCAAAAGCATAGAGCAGCCAGCCGCTCCAGCCGGTAAGAGACGTATTCATTTACCGGCTCCCGGCAGACGACTTCCGCCCAGCAACTTCATCGACAGGGTATTCACTGCAATAACGATTACAACCAGGATGGTGGCGATAGTGGCGCCAAACGGCCAGTCATACACGGCGACGATCTGCTGTTCCACCAGGTTGCCGAGCATCTGGGCGCGCGGTCCGCCCGTTAATGCCGGGATCACATAGGAACCGGCCGCCAGAGAGAATACCAGCGTCATCCCCGCTGCCAGCCCAGGAAGCGTGAGCGGAAGCGTAATACGAAAAAACACCTGCCACGGCGGCGCGCCGAGCGTGCGGGCGGCAAAAGGCAAAGCGGGATCGATTTTCCCCAGCGCTGACGCCAGTGGCAGCACCATCATCGGAAAAAAAATATGCAGCGAACCGATCACCACCGCCCATTCGGTGAACATCAGCGCATTAGGCCGATCGACCAGGCCGAGATGCAGTAAGAGATAGTTGAGCAGGCCGGTGGAGCCGTTATTTAGAATCAGCTGCCAGCCATAGGCGCGTACCACCACGCTGACCGCCAACGGCGCGATAATTACCAGCGTCAGAATGCGTGAGATCAGCGCATTGCCACGCACCAGAACGGCGGCGACGGGATAAGCCAGTACGGCGGCTATCAGCGCGGTAATCAGGCTGATGCGCAGCGTATTCCACAAAATATCGCTGTAGAGCGCGACGCTGAAAAAATGCAGGTAGTGGCTAAAGGTCCAGGGCGCGCCAATATCGCCCTGCGGCGTCTGCGTCATCAGGCTGAATAACATCAGTCGGATCGCCGGTGCGAAAAAGAAAAAAAGCTGAAAGGCGAGCAGCGGAACAATCAATAATGCCGGAGACTGCCACCGTTTGGCCATGCGGCTGCGCGGCAAAGGGGCGGATATTTCAGCCATCGTATTTCCTCCATACAGGTTCTTCTGTTCGCCGTAAGGTATTCACGGAGATGATAATCAGGATGTAGGTTCAGAAATAACGCGACCTGTTATAAGCAATTGATATGGATAGATTCGCTTTGTGTTTTCGGCGTAACAGAACGGTAATATGATTATTCGGGACGCCACCAATACATTTTCACAATGCGCATATCATTTCCCGTTATGGCCTTTTGTTTTGCCAGCTATCGCATTGTGTTATGTCGCCACAACAAAGCGCTATTAGCGGCTCGCCGCGTCCTCGTCCTATTCTCAGGTCAACATCTGCCGTCGCGCGCTGCGTTAATGGCCGCGACTTCTCGCTGACACGCAACCTGGAATAGCTGCACCATGCCTGATATTGCCGATCGCTTAAAAAATGTTGCCATCTCCGCCTCAGTCGCCATGACGCAAAAAGCGCGTGACCTCGCGGCGCAGGGCATTGACGTCGTCGGACTCTCCACCGGAGAACCCGACTTTCCAACGCCGGAACATGCTACCGAAGCGGCCTATGCCGCCGCCCGCGCGGGCGATACGCGCTATCCGCCGACTGACGGCACACCTGCGCTGCGGGCGGCGATCCAGCGTAAATTCCTGCGTGATAATGAGCTGCATTATGACGTCGGCCAGATCCTGACGGCGGGCGGCGCCAAGCAGATCATCTTCAACGCGATGATGGCCACGATTAACCCCGGCGACGAGGTGGTTATCCCGACGCCTTCATGGATCAGCTACGCCGATATCGTCAAATTCGCAGGCGGCACGCCGGTGCCGGTCGCCTGCCATGAAGCGTTCGGATTCAAGCCGCAGCCAGCCGATCTGGACGCGGCGATTACCGATAAAACCAAATGGCTGCTGATTAACTACCCCAGCAACCCGACCGGTTCAGTTGCCAGCTATGACGAGATGCGCGCCATTGCCGACGTTATGCTGCGTCATGAGCATGTCTGGATTCTGACCGATGATATTTATGAACATCTTATTTATGACGACGCCACCTTCTGGACCCTGGCGCAGGTCGAACCGCAGCTCTATGAACGCGTGCTGACGGTGAACGGCGTGTCGAAAGCTTACTCGATGACCGGCTGGCGTCTCGGTTTTTGCGGCGGTCCGGCGCCGCTGATCAAAGCAATGAGCAACGTGAATACCCAGAACAGCGGCGGCGTCACCACGCTGACCCAGGCGGCCGCGGTGGCGGTGCTGGATGGCTCGCAGGATCTGCTGCGGGAACGAGCTGCCATTTATTGCCAGCGTCGCGATTACGTGCTGGAACGGCTGGCAGGCATTGCCGGGCTGCGCTGCCATAAGCCGCAGGGCGCATTTTACCTGTTCGTTAATATTGCCGACTTCATCGGCAAAACCAGTGCAGGCGGCCGCACCATCAACAACGATGCGGATTTTGTGATGGCGCTTATCGAGGAGCAGCATGTGGTAACGGTCCAGGGGGCGGCGTACGGCATGAGTCCCTACTTCCGTCTCTCCTATGCCACCAGCATGGAGCGACTGCAAACCGGCTGCGATCGCCTGGCGGCGTTTTGCGCGGGCTGCCGCTAAGGGGCCGTCATGCTGACAACTTCATCGCGGGTTATTATGCTATCAGGTGCCTCGCGCGGGCTGGGCGCGGCGATCGCGGACCGTTTGCTCAAGGCCGGATTTACGCTTTCGGCAGGCGCGCGCGATCCGGCAGCCTTGCCGCAGCGTGCCGGATTAATGACGCACGCTTATGATGCGAAGACAACAGGTTCGGGTGAAAGATGGGTTGAAGCGACCCTGGCGCGTTTCGGCAGGATTGATGCGTTGATCAATTGCGCGGGCATCAATCCTCGGGTAGGCGTTTTAGACGAAGGTGAAGCTGACCTCGATGAGATGTGGCAGGTGAATGTGAAAGGCCCTCTGCGTCTCAGCCGTGCGGCGCTGCCCGCGTTGATCAAAAACGGCGAAGGCCGGGTGATTAACGTGGCCTCGCTCGCCGGGCGCCGCGTAGGCAGCAATGTCGGCTACGCCATGACCAAGTTTGCGGTGGTGGCGCTGACGCACGGCATCCGCCAAGAGTGCTGGGATAAGGGCGTGCGCGCGACAGCGCTGTGCCCCGGCTATATCGCGACGGATATGACGGCAGGCGAAACGGAGATCGCCCGCGAAGCGATGACGCAGCCGGAAGATTTAGCTGAAATGGTGGAGATATTGCTGCGTTTGCCCAACACCCTGTCGGTCGCCGAACTGCTGATTAACTGTCGCAAGGAAGCCATGCTGTAACAGGCATGGCCGTGACGGCCTGCTCAGCTCATCCCCAGCGTCAGTTCAAGCAGCAGCTCTCGCACTGCCGCCGCCGGTTCCGAGAGCGGCGTACGATCTGAAATGCAGAGCGATAAGGTTTCGCTGATCTCCGGTCCCTCGATGGAGCGGATCACCACGTCGCGCGATTCGGACTGGATCCGCTCGGCTATCGCTTTCGGCATAATGGTA
>Ga0153962_1000286_pt1 | contig 11362 bp, 8 predicted proteins | sample TSFL046MetaG_FD_106657 | JGI IMG/M metagenome (GOLD analysis project Ga0153962, IMG submission 106657) | Attine ant fungus gardens microbial communities from Florida, USA - TSFL046 MetaG | ecosystem: Host-associated > Fungi > Mycelium > Unclassified | place: USA: Florida, Withalacochee...
CACTATTTTAAGTACAAAGGCACTACCATATGTAGAACAATAGGTAGTAGCATGTGATGATCTGTCCTAGTGCACAGACCATCACTTTTCTGTATATAAGGACCCATAGTCTGAGGATTAGACTTCAGACTTAACAACATCTTTTGTCACTTGCCTAACTTCGCATTTTTGAACTCTTTAAAGTATCAAAGCACCCATCACAAATAGTAAGTGACCATTTGTGATACTTTGGTTTATAACTATAACCTGTTAGTAAACTAGTACAAAATAGACAAAATAAGTGTAACTAGTGTGACCAAGATGCTTCACAGGGTAATTGCAGCTATATCACAGGGGACTGTGACACTGAGGGCGACTATACTGAATGTGTAGCTGCTCAAAATAACATGGAAGTGAAAGTTTCCTACTTTACCCACCTCTTAGACACTTCGTTGTATGACTTCACTTTGCCTTTCTCCAAATCTTCACATGTCTCTAACAAGAAAACACTTAACTCTACATCAAATGGCAATATAATCATGTCAATGGAACTCTCCTCTTCCATGGTCATTCCATACAGTGCTAACATCCTAGCTGACCTTAGCCTATGGGACAACAACTTCACAGCAACTTCTATTTTTAGCACAAATGAATTCCTCAATAGTGATGTCTGCAATATTACATTGAAAGGGTGCAAAAGGGAATTGGATACTGGGACAAATAAAACAATGATGTGCTAGCTCCCAATTGCATGCTAAAGGTCCAAGAGAAAATAATCAAAAATGAAAATTATAAGTAAAAGTAGAATTGTATGCAGCTCTAATAAAATATAGGTTTGGTTTTTATGAAAAGAGTGAAATCTCTCTAGATCATTGTTGTATAGTCTTTCTAAAATATCAACCTTTATACACTGTAATGAAACTCCACTGGAAAATACAGTTAGTTGATCATTCATGGACCTTCTATACTTAGTTGCCCCCTTATCTGTACCCCCAACACCAAACCTTATAGGTGTGATGTAATTTAAGTATGTATCTAGCCAAGCTTTCCCAGTCTGCTGTAAGGGCAACTAGGGCACAAGACTCTAGGAGAATCCTCAGTTAATATTACAGTTTGTAATTATGATACAACTCACCTCCAGGAGAATCCTTAGAGATTAGGATGAGGCTCCTAAAGAGATGTTCTACATTATATACTAGGTTTACATTCTTTGGTGTCAGGGTCAGTGTGATCGGAGCTATACTAGTGTGTCTAAGTATTACTTTAGTAATACTTGAACAGGCTTAGGTTGCTCTAGAGTATCGTTATACAGTTTAGGGGTAGAAATAGAGCTATCCCTTTACATCTGCTATCCTTTCCGAAGTCTACCTAAGTTGCATTTGCTATTCCTCTCTAGATTGAGTTCTGGGTATATTCAGTGTTTTACTTAAGACATCCCCCTAGTTCTAGTCTTCTTACTCTCAATAGATCTGCATTTATGATTCTAGAGGTAATATAGATAGAGATAGAAGTCAAGAGGTTTTTCCCTAATCCAACTGCACTCCAGATATTATATTAAAGTTATTACAAATATCTGAAACTCAAAGAATAAAGATAAAAAGGGAACTATTGCTACTTTTAGATTTCCATCAACTTCTTCTTTTACTAATTCTCCCTAAACCCCTGAGACTTACATATCTCTCTTCTTTCTTTATGATAATATGTCCCCTTATCAAGTCCTTCCCATCAAAGATGACGCATCTTGTAGTAGACTTCTTTCTAGAATATTCTTCTTTCTGCCTCGTACTTCTTCTTGATATTGTCTTGTGATTAGTAGCTTTCTAGTTACCTGTTAGTCATTAGTAAGCTCCAACTGTTGTCTGAGTTTTCTAAGTCATGTTCTAGATGCTATTTATCTAAATATACCTGAGCTGATGCCATCAATGCTTATTTACAAGCACAAAGTCTATTAGTCTAAGTTTGTCGTCTGAATACCACTGGTTCTAGAGTACAAGTCTGCTATATCTTTAAATTAGTCCATTCAAATGTGGATCTAGAGTGTAGTTCCTTAGTGACTTTCTTTATAACCTGATGCTAGCTCATCCTAGTTGTCTCTTAAGGTCTCCATATGAGCTTTAGGTCGATTATCACCTGCTCTATGTCTTTATCATATAGTATTATGTTCTGAGAATTATAGAAAGGATTCTAGAGTGAATTCTAATTAAGAATCCATTGCTATAAAGTGTATCAAATATTATCTTCTGCAGAAAATTCACTTGCAACATAACAGTATGCTCCTTCCAATCTTAGACAAAGAAGTCTTGAGGGCTGCAATGGTAACAACATATTGTAAGTTGATCCTTTTGGTGAATCAGCATGAGATTTCATCTCTGCTATTTTTGAATCTGGCTGGAATCAACTGACCATATCTAATAGCATTTCTATTAGGAACAATGTCATTTTGAAACTTGGTAAAGTTAATACTCCACTGGAAAAGAGGACAATGCCTAACGACATTTCGACCAAGAAGGTACTACTTCTCATCCCACCTCGTCCTTCCAAAAAACAAATCAAAAAATCAAAAATTTACCAACAAATGTTTGCAGCTAAAAAAGGAAAAAAAATACCTCCTTCTCCTTTATCTTATGCTCAGACCACTTCATCTGCTTCAAGTATCCTCAAGATCAAAGAAGCTTTCTCTATCCTACTAGATAGGAAAATTCTCGAAATCCACGATGCAGCTTTCTTCAGACAAAATAAAAATAGAGAAAGGAAAATACAATCCACTATGAAAAGACTATCCAGAAAGCAGGCTATTGTTCTCACTTCCTCTAAACTCACTGATGTTATCATAGAAGATACTAACACTTATATTTTCCAGATCAATACTCTCCTGAAGAACATTAAACCAACTCTACATGCTGAATTTATTTGCCCCTGCTCTAGAAGCATATCCATTATTACAAACAATGTCCCCAACCCAAGTGACCTTACAATTATGGGAAAACATCTCAAATTGATGAAAAGTGCTAACATTTTGCTTCTCAACTTCCACAATCCAAGTCTTATCTAAAAATAACCAGCATTCCGTATATTCAGCCTAATAAAAACAAACTCTCTAGTAAAGAAGTCATTGATTTCATAAACTGTATTGAATTATTCGAAAACTTCTTCTTGGCTACTAAATCCAGAATTATTAAAGTATCTCCCAAGTTCAACATGGCCATCATCTAGTTTGATATCTGGGATACTCAAAGTAGTTCCAAGGCAAAGGTACTAATAAACTATTCTTTCAATTTCGGTAAATATATCGCTATCATAAGAATAATAATGTTATGAGAGCCCTAGAAAGGAAATAGTTTTCTGCATGTTTGAGCACTTAATCCAAAACCTCAAGTCATACAATGAGGTTGTAAGGGGACGCTCTAGGATAGCTTAGGTAACCTGGTATGAGTGAGTATAATCTAGTTTGCTCTTGGATCCTCAGAGCCTGCTGTCTACTAGTTCCCTTTCTTCTAGTTCTCATCGCCATAGTGATACTATATAGCCTTATTAGGTATGGTAGTTATTAGTGTCCTGATCTGGGTTCCCTTAGTGACTGGCACACAGACCAGGCTAGTCTAGTATATATAGCTAGTAGTGTACAGTAGAATACCTTACTCTAACATTGATTGAAACTCCTGGGCTATTCAATGTGCCATCTTCAAGCAACTTCCTCACTAATAGCTAAGTCGGTACTAGGCTGCTCTAGTCCTCTTACAGAGGTTGAGATATAAATAGTGGGAGAACTTAGGTAATCAGATCATATGACAAGATCAGATGATCATAAAACATTCTGGAAGAACATATGATCATAGACTAATAGTAGTACAGCTACTGTAAAATAGTATAAGTAGTAGTCCAATCTATTAGAGAACCACTCAGAGGCAATCACCCTTAAGCTAGTGGATAGTCCCGAAAGCTAGTTTGAGATTCAAGTGGGGGTATATCTATACACACTTGCTAGTATATATACTATACTAGATAGTCAGGCACACAGCACCATGGCAACTGGCCTATAATCACAGAATGTCCTAGAATAACTAATAATAGGCATTGCACTGCATAACACAGATAAGAGAAGTCAGGAACAGTGGGAGTATGATACATGATCTGTTACTGGGCCATTAATAAAACAGACCCTCAGAACTTACTAAGCACAACCCTAGATGTTCCCTTACATAATCCAACAAAGAACCCTATCGAGTTCTTTTTGAACATTCATCTAGGGTGATCACTGAGAACTATCACAGTTCTTTAATAACAAACAAACATGAACCTAGGTGTTTCCTAGTACCACAACTGCTGGAAATAAGGCCATTTAATCTTTTCCTACAGAGCTCATAGATTCAAGTATTAGAAGTATAGCAGGTCTCATAAACTCAAACACTACAGAGACTTAGTATGGTACTATAAGACCAACCTTAAACTTGATTTTCCTTGTCTCAAAACTGCACAGGGTTTGCCATACCCCCACTCTTTCAAGTGCATTAACTGTAAAGGCAATTACATGGCTAACGACTATAAGTGTCCTTTCTGTCAAAATCACTTCAATAAAGAATGGCATTCCAAGAAAGCTCAAGAGGTCTGGGAAACTAGGACCAATTCAATTCACCTAGTCATAGACAGCAAGAAATTATGATTAAAGAAATTCTAAAAATCTTTTCACAGAATATTAGGAAAAAGTTCTAACTAACATCATTCTAGAAAACAACAAAAACACCACTGATATAATTTTTATCCAGGAACCTCCTAGATCATTCATTTAATGTATTCCTAGCTACTCCAACCCTTTGGGAGATCCTCTCTATAGTACTCCCAATTACCCTGAATGAATACTATTTATCCAACAAGATATGTCACAAGACAACTATGCAAGAGTCGCCACTTATGTCAATAAACGTCTTTCAAAAATGAGATTCACCTCATAACTAGACATTGTCAACTATCACGACATCAACATATTATCCTTCTACAATGATCAAGATATCAACTTTATTATTAATGTCTACTCTGACAGCAACCAAACTACTCTTCAGTTCCTCAGTCAAAATATTGTCAACTTGAATAATACTATCATCATGACAAGTGACTTCAACATAAGGGTGTCATGACTTGGCAAAATGGCTAAAGTCATTATTTATATTTATTTTATATTTCTTTTCTTTTTCTTTTATCTTGGACTTACTACACAAAAGGGAGTGTGGGAAAGTGTTATATCACAAGTGTCACATAGTTATGATCACAAGACAGGAAGTCACAATGTCACATGATGGGTCACATGATAGGCATAGGAAAGTAGTGCACAGACTATGTGGTAGTTGTATAAGTAGTGTAGAAAATCTAACGGGGACTCTATCGAGTTCTCTTTGTTAATCACTGAACAAAGAGCAGTTGGCTTTATTCCAGCTTGGAGTTTAGCTTTCTTACAAAGGGATAGTGACTGAGATCCAAATTTTTATCACTATTCTATGCATACTGATAATTTCTTCACCTTAGCTGATAGTTTAAAACTAGAATATTCCCTCCCTTCTAATCCTGGACCCACCAGATTTGCAGACAACTCCCATAGCTCTAATTCTGTTATAGATCTTGTATTCCTCTCTCCCAATAACTTAGGATTCAGCTATCACATATTTCACCCTGACATACATAAGCCATCTGATCATGTTCCTCTTACTATTGAAATAGGTATCAAGGAAATCAACATTGATATCAACATATGGACTATTTACAAAGATAGCAAGGATGAGGAAAACTCATCAGTTCAATAACCAATAGCATTATGATCCTCAACGCTACAAATATCAATTCAAAAGAAATCCTGGAAAATATAGTCCAACAAATATCTACTGTCTTCAATAACACATGGCATACCCATTCCAAGATGAAACAAATTACAAAATATTCCAAAGAATGGTGGAGTCTAGATTGTACAACCAGTCTAAATAAGTATCAAGCTTCAGGTGACATTCAATATTGAAAAGAATTTCAAGTCAAATGTTCATACAGCTAAAAGAAAATTCTTTGATGAAAAGATATATGAAATTACCTCCTTAAACAAAAGACCTTGGGATCTAATAAATTAGATTAGGAAAAAGTCTCTGCCAACCATTGAGTCTATTTCATATGAAAATCAACTTTGCAATACCCTTCTAGAACTATAACATGCTCTTCATTTGTAGCAACTTAGCCTAGACAACTTAATCACTCTCCAAGTCTGAGTTGACAAAGAAAACTCAATGGAGTTCCTGTTAGATTTTCTACACTATTTATACAACTACTACATAGTCTGTGCACTATCTTCCCATGGTTCCCATGTGACTCAGTTATGTAATGTCACCTGACTGTAACTTGTAACCCTGTGACTCTGTGACACTTAGTCATATAATACTTTCTCATACTCTATCCTTGTGTAGTAAGTCTAGAAAAGAAAAGAACAGAAAAGAAATATAAATAATGACTTAGCTGTTTTGCCAAGTTATGACATCATTCATTATACAATTCAGCAGAAAATAGACCTATTAACACTTAATCAAATGGCCTCTATTTTCCAAGCAAGAATTTAGAGACACTGTCATGCTAGACAGTCATTTAGGCAAATTAAGTGACTATTTTCACCTTAATAATAAAAATAATGTCATGACTTGGCAAAATGGCTAAGTCAATATTTATATTTCTTTTCTTTTTCTTTTCTTTTCTTTTAGATTATTACTATCACATAACAGAGTCACAAAAGATGTGACATTGGTCATACTAGTCATGTCATGGTCACAGCATGTGATGAGGTAGTCATATGACAGGAATAACATGAGGACTACAGGAGGATGTTGCATAGCCACAGTAGTAAAATATATAAGTAGTGTACAAAATCAAATGAGAACTCTATTGAGTTCTCCTTGTCAACTCAGACTTGAAGTAGATTTAAGTTGTCTTGGCTAAAGTCTTACAAATAACTGACTCAAGAGACGAGTTCAGCTCCCTCAGAGACATTTCCAAGACACCTAGTCATAGACTCGAGCACCTTGCTTGAGTAGCAAAGTAGTGGCTATGACTACCACTACATATACCTCATAGACGCTTGCCCAGGCACCCTGTGTCAGATTTATAATAGATTTCTCTTCTAGAGTACTCTTGAGGACAGAGGCAAACTTTGAAGATCAAGCTTTACTAGAGTAATGTTATATCTCAGTGGCCAGCAGTGCTATTTTCAGAAGAGTTACTATCAGATCTGAGCCATCATCACTGATGGCTGATTATATCAAGATCAAGAGAGTTAAGTTAACACAAAGTTACATTGCAATTACAGTAGAAGAAAACTGGATTCTAGAGGAGTAAAAAAATATAAAAGATGTAGGAAAAAGGATAAAGAAGTTAAGGAGAGAGGTAGAAGGGAGGTTTGATAAAGACAATGTGCTCGAGAGCAAAATGACTTGAGATTGCTGTTTTCTTCTACAGCCTAGCAAGAGACTCGAGAACTGCCTATTGTGTAAAGGAGGATTTCTAGAGTAGGGTTAGAGGAACAGGAAATGGTCACCCAGTATTTGGGAGGGGCACTACCTCATTATTTTGGCCTTACTATGTTTGGAAATTTGGAGGTTTTCTTTGTCTTGGTTTTTTTGTTGTCTTATTGCTTTGTAATCCTAATAAAATACTCTAGGGCACAGAAGGGAGTCAAGCATCATGCCTCTATCATTATCTCTTTCTGTTGCTCTAGAGCTTAATAGCTATTTGAGTAACTGAGTCTCTATTTTTCTGAGTGTTTTTCCTTTACTTTCTAAAAACTATCAAACCTCTCCCTTGATGGGAATTCAAGCCCCAACAGACTTGGGCATTTGCTTATGCTAGAAGCTAATCACTTGCTATATGTTTTTAAAGTAGGTTTCTAGTTGTATGGTCAGCTAAAAAAGAGTTTACATAATAGCACAAGAGTTCTAGGTAGATTTGCTGTATCGATAGCGAGCCAGACTACTAGACTAAATAAGAGCAGTAGTATCATAATACGGGACGAACGCACATCTTAGAGATTCTATTATGGTGAGACCAACTTTGAGTGAATTCATAAAAACTTTATTATTATCTCTTTTGGTTATTTAGGTCTTTCTCCTTTATTTCTCCCTTTTTAAGCTCTCTTTGTTATTTGATCACCTCTCTAGTACCTACTTGTTTAGTATACAATTGTAAAACATCTCAGAGATTCTTTTACTTTCATTTGTTGCCACCTTTGTATTGTGATCAATTTCCTTTGATCTCTATTAATGTATTCATCCCTCTCTCACATGCTATTAACTCATTACTTGATTTTCAATATGCTAAGAATTAACCTCTATACAAAGTAGCCATATCCAAACTTACTGTCAAACAGCAAGCAAATCTTAAAAGCTCTATCAAAAATGTTAATAAACACCTTAATAGTGTTTATAAAAGTTTTGATTCTTTAAATCCTCTTTTCTCTCCTAGTCTAAGAATAGTTGATCATTTCCCTGGTAGAGTTAGCTTTCATTCACCTCTTTCTTCTTTAGATAATGATTTATTTTCTCATCTTCAAAACCTTAATAATACTTTACTTTCTTCTCAAACCTCCTATAATAGCATGGCTGTCATAGCAGATGGAGATATCAAAAAATCTCATATCACCATAGTAGTCACTCCTATTTGATCTGACAATTCCATCATCAAATAAGTACAGATCCAAGCAGTCAATATTACTTTAATTGAAGCTGAACTAATAGCCATCTGCATCAGTCTCATACCCACTATGGAAAACGAAAATATTCATGATATCATTGTTATCACTGATTCCATATCTGCTGCTAGCAAAATTCTTGAATCCAAAGTTAATCCCTTTCAGAATATGGTCATACCCCTAGTCTATGCTATCAAATTATATCTCTTCAGAGACAGCAAAAACAATATAATTCTGGTACTATTCAAGTAAAACCAAATGGTCCAGACACTAACTTGTTGACAATCAAGTTAAAGCTAGCATAAATGCTCTAGAGTTCCCTTGTAAAAACTCATATCTCTTCAGCAGGAAAAAAGAATGCAATAATATCCTCCACGAATGGTAATCAACCTTTGTGAATAGCCTCAAGAAAGGCTACTATTTTCTGATGTTCGAGAATGAAAATAAATGAGTTATAAAACCAATATATGCTAAGAGCAGCTCATAGCTCCCTACTATAGGGTTTACCAACTCTTTATGTGTTTGCTTCACACATATGACCACAGGCCATGTCCTTATTGGTAAAAATAGACAAAGATTCTTTTCTAACCTTTTCACTAGCTGCCCATATAGCAAAGCCAAAGTTCAAACTCGAGAACATATCGTTATAGAGTATGACCTCCATAACCTGTCTATACGCCCTTGCAATATTGTCATCAACAGCTTTGTTCATTTTCTTGCAGACAACCCTAGAGCCTTTAGCTTTGACAATAGATAAAGATCTTTCATAGCATAACTTTTAGGAATAAAAGTGTAGCTCATCTTTTTCTACTTTTATCTCTTTTTTTTCTATCATCTTTTTTTCTTTTCTGTCTGTGTATCTAAGTAGGTACTTTGTACTTACCACAGTCTGCTAACGTGCCCTGTGTAATAAATTGTTGATTTTTTTTTAAAAAAAAATCCTTTTGTACTATTTTATTCTTTTTTTATAAAGAAATGAATAGATCCTTGTAACTTGTATAAAATTATAAAAGATTAAACAAAGTAACAATCAAGAAAAAATATTTTTTATATTATGAGTTATCTTAACTATGATCAAAAGAATATAATATAAACTAGAGTTGAACTAGTGACTGATAGACACTTGTAGATTCAATAAGAACAAATAGTGTTGTAGCAACTTAATCTAGATGACTTAATCACCCTTCAAGTCCAAGTTAATAAGAAGAACTCAATAAAGTTCTTGTTAAATTTGGAAACAAACTTCATTTGGCCATATCTCCATCAATTCTTTAGCAATTTTCACAGTCTCAACAGCACCCAAAAGCCCTTAAAAAAACCTTTCTATCAATACTAGTCACGTCTCAAAGCAATCAATAATGGCTGAGATATCAGGCAAATTAACAGATAACCACTATGGTACTATTTATTAAATTGCCAATATCTCAGAAATCACCATGATTGATACTTTGCTTTTGAGCATCAAAAAGTCCCTTTTCATACTGCTTAGAATGAGCCTAAAATGGTGCTGAGGCAATTAATATTTGTGAAGATATAAAGGCCTTAATATTTGTATGTAGACTTTATTAATTATCTATAGATAGTCATCTGTTCTTTTCTTAGAATAAAGGATAGCCTCCATAAGGTTAAGTTATTACTATATTAAGCACAAAGGCACTACTATATGTAGAACAATAGATAGTAGCATGTAATGATCTGTTCTAGTGTACAGACTATCACAATTATATATATAAGAACTTATAGTGTCATATAACGGAAAATAATTATTTAAAATAAAATAATTTCTTTTATATTCTATATTATTACTAAATTTTGCTACTAAACTCCTGTTGTCTACTCCTATAAGATTATGATTTAGACTAGTTACTTGTACTCTGTAAGAGGACACCTCCATTTCTACCCCTGAATGGCATGACGATACTCCAGAGCGACCTTAGCCTGTTTAACTAGTAATACTTAAACATACTAGTTTAGCTCCGATCCCGCTGACCCTGACACTAAGGGATGTAAAACTAGTATATAATGTAAAAGATTTCTCCAGGAGCCTCATCCTAATCTCTGAGGATTCTCCTAGAGGTGAGTTGTATCATAATTACAATCTGTAATATCAACTGAGGATTCTTCTAGAGTTTTGTGCCCAGTCGCCCTTATAGTAGATTAGGATCTTTAAAAATAAAGCCTTGGACTATCCCAGTGGACAGCCACCTGATAGGTCACTCTTCCCTGTTATACCCAGCCTTCTGAAAATTCCGCTCTCCAGGTGTCGTTACCTCTGGACACCCCTCAAGACATAGCCGATGCCTTAGAATACCTACAGCACCATCTTCAGGAGCTCACGGTGATGGGGATCAAAAGGTTTGATTATAGAACAAAGGTGAAAGCAAGGTCAGAGAGGCAAAATCTCCAAACTGTTTCACAATTGTGCACTAAACAAGTAGGCACTGGGGAAATAAATCAAATAATAGAGAGCTTACTGAAGGTGAAAGTCTAAAGAATAACCAAAACATATTAAATAGAAACCTAAGAAGAAGAAGAACTATTTTTAGTATCCACTCGAGAGAACCCTCACTGTAATAGGATCCCTAAGGCACGCGTTCATCTCGCGCCGTGACACTACTGCCCTTATCTAGTCTAGTAGCCTGGCTCGCCGTCGATACAGCAGTACTACCTAGAACTCCC
>Ga0153962_1000287_pt1 | contig 11359 bp, 8 predicted proteins | sample TSFL046MetaG_FD_106657 | JGI IMG/M metagenome (GOLD analysis project Ga0153962, IMG submission 106657) | Attine ant fungus gardens microbial communities from Florida, USA - TSFL046 MetaG | ecosystem: Host-associated > Fungi > Mycelium > Unclassified | place: USA: Florida, Withalacochee...
GAACTGCGTACGCCGCTCTACGGCATTATTGGCAACCTCGATCTGCTCCAGACGAAGCAGCTGCCGAAAGAGGTCGATTCGCTGGTCACCGCGATGAACAACTCGTCGAGCCTGCTGCTGAAGATCATCAGCGACATTCTCGACTTCTCTAAAATTGAGTCAGAGCAGTTGAAGATTGAGCCGCGTCCCTTCTCGCCGCGCGAAGTCCTCAGCCATATCGCCGGCAACTATCTTTCGCTGGTGATGAAAAAGCGGCTGACGCTCTACTGCTTTATCGAGCATGACGTACCGCTGGCGCTGGATGGCGATCCGCTGCGGCTGCAGCAGGTCATCTCCAACCTGCTCAACAACGCCATCAAGTTCACCCACACCGGCTGCATTATCCTGCATGCCTATGTGAAAGAGGGCTATCTGGCGTTTCGCATTCGCGATACCGGCGTGGGGATCCCAGGCAAAGAGATTACGCGGCTGTTCGACCCCTTCTTCCAGGTGGGCAACGGCGTGCAGCGCAACTTCCAGGGCACCGGCCTGGGCCTCGCCATTTGCGAAAAGCTGACCAATATGATGGACGGCGATATCGAGGTGGACTCCGAGCCTGGCATGGGCAGCCAGTTTATCGTGCGCATCCCGGTCTATAACGGCCAGCATCCTGCGCCGCCGCTGCTCGACGGGCTGCACGATAAAACCCTGTGGATCGACATGCGCAACGACTATCTTGCCAGCTTTATCGAGCGCGACCTGCGGCAGCAGGGCATCGCTATCCTGCCGTACAACGGCAAAGGGGGCAGCGACGACGTGCTGATTACCGACTATGAACCGGAAAGCGAGCAGACGCTGCGGGCGGTCATTGTCTTCAGCGGCGCGCATATCGATATGCCGCGCGAAATCACGCCGGGCCGCTGGCTGCACAGCACGGCGACGCCGCACGAGCTGACGAGCCTGCTGGCGCGCATCTACCGCATCGCCATTCAGAGCGACACGGCGACCAATCTTACGCTCTCCGCCCCGGCTGAAGAGGTGATGAGCAACGATGACATCAGGATCCTGATTGTTGACGATCATCCGATTAACCGCATGCTGCTGTCGGAGCAGCTCGGTACGCTGGGCTATCAGGTGAAAACCGCCCAGGACGGCGTCGATGCGCTCAACGTCATCAGCCGCAGCGAGATCGATATCGTGCTGAGCGACGTCAATATGCCGAATATGGACGGCTACCGGCTGACGCAGCGGCTGCGTCAGCTTGGCCACGTTTTCCCGGTCGTTGGCGTAACCGCCAACGCGCTGGCGGAAGAGAAGCAGCGCTGTATGGAAGCCGGCATGGATAACTGCCTGTCGAAACCGGTAACGCTGGACGTGCTGAAAACCACGCTGGCGGTTTACGCGGAGCGGGTAAGAAAAGCGCGGGAAGGGTAGGGCGGCGTCAGCATCCTGACGCGGGAAACCAGACGGCGCCTGAGCGCCGTCTGAACAACGCGTTAGTCTTTGTCGATCTGGGTTGCGCTGACGGAGGAGAGGTAGTTCAGCAGAGCGATATCGTTATCTACGCCCAGCTTCATCATCGCCGATTTTTTCTGGCTGCTGATGGTTTTGATGCTGCGGTTCAGTTTCTTGGCGATTTCGGTCACCAGGAAGCCTTCAGCAAACAGGCGCAGCACTTCGCTCTCTTTCGGCGACAGGCGCTTGTCGCCATAGCCGCCCGCGCTGATCTTCTCCAGCAGTTTCGCGACGCTTTCTGGCGTATACTTCTTGCCTTTCTGCAGCGCGGCCAGCGCTTTCGGCAGGTCGGTCGGCGCGCCCTGTTTCAGCACGATGCCTTCGATATCCAGATCCAGCACGGCGCTCAGGATTGCCGGGTTATTGTTCATGGTCAGAACAATAATCGACAGGTCCGGATAGTGACGTTTGATATATTTGATCAGCGTGATGCCATCGCCATATTTCTCGCCGGGCATGGAGAGATCGGTGATCAGAACGTTGGCGTCAAGTTTTGACAAGCTGTTAATCAGTGCTGTTGAGTCTTCGAACTCACCTACAACGTTGACCCACTCAATTTGTTCCAGAGATTTTCGGATACCGAAAAGAACAATTGGATGGTCATCGGCAATAATTACATTTAAGTTATTCATCTTATTGGTTACCTTGCTGCAGCAGTTCATTGACGTAAGCGTCAATGTCACTGGTGGTATTTGTAATGTTTGAATCGTCACATGCTTTGATGTGCAGTTCTAACTCTTCACAAAGCTGTTTGCCCGGCGTCAGGTTAAGCATGGCAAACACGCCTTTCAGGCGATGCGCTGTCTGAGCAAGCATGGCGTAGTCCTTTTCCGCCGACTCAGTATACAGTCTCTTTACATCAGGCGGTACTGTCTCGGTAAACAGCTGGAAATAGCCGCCGCTGAGCAGCGGGGTTAGCTCCTCGTCCTCTGTACTCTCCTCCATTGAATCATGGGCCAGCTGATTCTCAATCAGGGCCAGCAGCGCATCCTGCAGCGCGTTGCTGAGATTGAAGTAGACCCGATATTGCCGATCGTTTAGCGCATGGTGACCCAGCTCATCTTCCGCCAGCAGCAGCGCCCAGCCGCTCAGCTTGTTGGGATCGTCGGTCACCAGCACGTCATGTTCCTGGCCTGACAGGCGCTCTTCGGGCGACAGGCAGCGCGCCCCCCAGTTCTCCAGATGGCGGCAAACGATTTTATAGACGTCTTCTACCTCGATCTCGAGCAGCACGGTTACGCCGTCCAGCAGCTTCTCCTCCTCTTCTTCCGGCTGCGGCTCTACCGCCAGCGGAAGCTGAATGCTGTAGCGCGTGCCGATATCTGGCTTCGCGATAATCTCCAGACTGCCGCCCATCTGTTTACACAGCTGCTTACAGAGGAAAAAGGCCATGCCGGACGCCTGTCCGTAGCGATCCTGGCTGGTTTCGCCGAGGAAGGGGAAGTCGGCGTTCGCCAGCTCGTCGACGGTCAATCCCGCGCCGGTGTCCACCAGCTCAATTAGCAGGCGCTCCGGTCGCGTCTCGTCAGCGTTTACCGTCAGAGAGATCTTGCCCCAGCGCGTAGTGGTTAGCGCATAGTGCATCAGCGTGGCGAGCACTTTACGCAGCGCGCGGCGGTCGCCGAAGCGCTGTTCATCGTTAGGCTGCAGGTTGTTCACCACCAGCGATAGCCCTTTGCGGCGCACCAGCGGCAGGCTTTCAAGGGCGATCTCATCCAGCAGCTCCTGCAGGTTAAACACGCTGGCGTCTGGCGACCAGTCATGCGCCTCCAGGCGGTTAAGCAGCACGATATCGTCCACCAGCCGTGCCAGGCTCTGACTCTCATCCAGCAGGTCAAGCACCGTTTCGTCTTCGTCGCGCTGGCTTAGCCGCACCAGCTGCGCCACCACCTTCTCAAGCGGACGGTTAAGGGCGTGGCCGAGGTTTTGCAGCAGCTGCTGGCGCATCTGATGGTTGCGATCCAGCACCTGCTGCGCCTTCTGCAGCTTTTTATTCACCAGCAGCTCGCGATCCTGATCGCGCATCAAAAACAGCTGGGTATGCGGCGACAGCACGCTGCGCGCGTGGCGGATCTCATACACTTCGTTATTGATGGTCGCCTGCAGCACGCCCTGATGCTGGTCTGACATATTAATAATTTTTTGCAGATTCAGATGCGGCAAAAGATGTTCTGCGATCTTATTGCTGAGGATGGTGCGGTTGCTGGCGAAGTCATATACCAGCAGGCCGACCGGCAGGCTGGCGACAATCTCTTCATTCAGCACGCGCAGCGAATCGAGCTCCGCGCTCTGATTCTCGCTCGGGCGCAGCGACTGCTTGCGCAGCAGCGTCATGCCGGCAAAAGAGAGCAGAAACAGCAGCAGATTGACCAGCAGCGGCCACATCAGCTTATGCAGCGTATCGAGCATCAGGCTGGTGAGCGGCACGCGATAAACCAGCTGCAGCGGCGTGCTCGGCAGGGTGGCGGCAATCTCCAGATCGGGATTGACGATGGCGATCTGCGTGCTTTCGCTCTCTTCCTGATCGTTCGCGGCGGGCAGCGCGGCGTCCTGGCGCAGCTGGAAGTTTTCGATCGGCATATTCTGCGGCGTCAGATCGTTGATCGGCAGATCGAAGGCGACCACCGTCGCCAGATGGCCCGGCTGATTAAAGGTGGTGCGCAGCGTAAAGTAGTGGTCGTTCTGAAAGGCGAAGTGGCGCAGCGGCGAGAAACTTTCGCGTTCGTCCAGCGCATTTGCCTGCTGCAGCATCTCTGCACGACGACCGTCCACCAGCGAGCTAATAGCGCTTTCTTTATAGCGCGTCGCCATATCCTTCAGCGGCAGCGTAGAGATCATGATCAGGCTGTTGTCCTGACCGTTCAGGAAATACATCGACCAGGTCGGATTTTCTGCGCCCCATAGCGTATCGAGGTAGCCCGACATGCGCATGGTCATATCAAGCGTGCTGCTGTCGTGCGAGCCGAAGATCAGCGCCTCGGTTTTGCGTCGGGTTTTTTCCAGATAGTAGACGTCCGGACGAAGCCGCGTCTCCTGCAGGCTGCTGTTCGGCGAGCTGCCTGCGGCGCTGGTAGCGAGATTCTCATAAATTTGCCAGGTGGCGAAACGATAGGCGTCGATACGCTTTTGCGTCGCGCGCGCCAGGTCGGTCATGGCATAGCGTTTCTCGGTCAGCCAGGCGTTGACCGAGTTGTGAACCATAAAGCCCAGCGCCAGCAGCAGCACCAGATTGAACATGATAAAAAAGCGGGTGACATTGCCGGATGTCACTGGAAACTTAAAGGGCAACATAGCGTGTCATGCACCTGAAATCATCGCGCAACCAGTCGGGCACTGGCGGCCACAGCCAGCAGCAGCAGCGCGATGAGCAAAAAGGCACCGCTGAGGCTCAGCCATTGAGAAATAAATCCGATTAAGGCCGGACCTGAGAGAATACCCGCATATCCTAGCGTTGTCATGGCGGAAATCCCCAGGTTTGAGGGCATATCCTGTTGATTCCCGACGGCATTGAACAACATCGGCACCGTATTGGACAAACCAAAGCCTACCAGCAAAAAAGCGAGCAGCGCCATCTGCGGCCAGGGCAGAAAGACCGCCAGCGCCAGGCCAGCTGATGCGATTAGCGCACCCGCCAGCATCACGGGAAAACGGCCGAAACGATCGATAATCCTGTCGCCGGTCAGGCGGCCAATCGTCATCGCTACCGAGAACACCGCATAGCCAAGCCCGGCGTGCGCGGTCGACATGGCGGGACGCTGCAGCAGCAGCAGCGCGCCCCAGTCGAGCACGGCGCCTTCGGCAAGAAACAGAATAAAGCAGAGCAGGCCGAGAAAGGCGACGAAGCCGCGCGGCACCACCAGCCACGGCTGATCGGGCTGATGCAGACGCTCGCTCATCAGCGTCGGCAGACTTATCGCCAGCAGCAGCGCCATTAGCAGCAGCACCAGCGCCACCGACGCCAGCGGCGACAGGCCGGCGCCGAGCAGCAGGCTAATCGCACCTGCGCCTAAAATGCCGCCGAGGCTAAAGAAGCCGTGAAAGCCGGACATCATCGGCTTGCTGGCGGCTTTCTCCACCTCGACCGCCTGCACGTTCATCGCCACGTCCAGCATGCCCAGTCCGGCACCGAACACCATCAGCGCTGCGGCCATCATCCATAACGCGTCCAGCGTTGCCAGCAGCGGCAGCATCGCCAGAATCACCAGCGTCGAGCCGAGCATAACCCGGCGGCAGCCGAAGCGGCCCACCAGCGCGCCGGTGATCGGCATCGCCGCCAGCGAGCCGATGCCCAGACAAAGCAGCAGCGCGCCCAGCGACGCGCCATTCAGCGCCAGCCGCTGGCTGGCGAACGGCACCAGCGGCGCCCAGGAGGACATGCCGAGACCGGCGATCAGAAAAACAAGGCGTGTTCCCAGACTGACTCGGCTGTGAAGTTTCCTGGTTGGGGCGGCGTCCAGTGCGGTCATAGTTATATTCGTGAGTGTCAAAGCGACGAAGTGTAGCATCAAAGCCGCAGCAGCATGCGCTGTCGGAAAGGGCAGCGTAGCGAGAAACCGGCGTGGAAGTCGGCATTTTAGCGACTTTTAACCGGCCCAAAAAATTTTCCAGAACTTTCCTGGCACCTTTCCAAAAAAAACGTGGCGATAAAGACGCGCTGTCGCCTCGCTCATTAGGCTTATAGCCTGCCCCATATGCGGCCGGCGTCGCCAGGCGCTAACTACCGACTCTTAGCAGGAGTGATGATCCGCCGTACGCTTTACGGCGATATATTCCCGGGCGGCAGCATGCGTTAATAAAGACGCTGTTATGAAAGAAGAAGCACTTTATTACGGTGATAAATTAACAGGGGAAATATACAGAGGGTTAATTAACTAATTGTGCGATTATTGGCCATAAATGCCAGTTGCCAGCGGCGTTATTTTAGCCGCGTTAATTAACTTTACTTTCAGGCACGGCGGGAAGGGCAAATTCAGGGCAAAAAAATGCCGGACATACAGGTCCGGCGGGAATTTAGGGTAAACATCTCATTCGGGGTGAATGAAGGTAATAATGAAATAAATGATGATAGCGGGATCTATTGTATTCTCAGATGACGCATATGTTTTATCATTCAGTGCTCAGATAGCACCGCATGTAACAGCATGAAATTAAAAGTATAAAAAACGGTTTGATTTTTTGTGCGATAATTTTTATCGATACGTGCTGGTTATTAGTTCCGCAAAATTTACATCTGGAAGTAACTGATTCGCACTATGAAACATATTTGGAAATTTCGTAGCATTTTCGTGATGGCTTATTGCTCTTTATAAAATAACAATGGCGTGTCGGCTGAATTTTTAAGCGTTCAGCTCGCAGTGGCAAAAATAAGGCATATAACAGAGGGTAATAAAATGAAACGTCGCGTTCTCTCCCTGATGATCCCTGCGCTGCTGATCGCAGCGGGTTCTGCAAGCGCAGCGGAAATATACAATAAAGATGGCAATAAATTAGATCTGTTCGGCAAGGTCGACGGTCTGCACTATTTCTCAGACAACGACGGTAATGACGGCGATCAGTCCTATCTGCGCTTCGGTTTCAAAGGTGAAACTCAGATTTCCGACCAGCTGACCGGCTACGGCCAGTGGGAATATCAGGCGGCGCTGAACACGGCGGAAAGCGAAGGCACCGCTAAAAGCTACACGCGCGTCGGCTTCGCAGGCATTAAGTTCGGCGATGCGGGCTCGTTCGACTACGGCCGCAACTACGGCGTGGCATACGACATCGGCGCATGGACCGACGTCCTGCCGGAGTTCGGCGGCGACACCTACGGCGCGGACAACTTTATGTTCCAGCGCGGCAACGGCATGGCGACCTACCGCAACTCTAACTTCTTCGGACTGGTGGATGGCTGGAACTTTGCCGTTCAGTATCAGGGTAAAAACGACAACCCAAGCCGCGAAACCTCCGGGCGTGACGTGCTGGGCGAGAACGGCGACGGCTGGGGCCTGAGCACCACCTACGATCTCGGCTCTGGCTTCGGTATCGGCGCGGCGATGTTCTCGTCTGACCGTACCAGCAACCAGAACGGCGGCGATCCGGCTATTCTGGGCCGCGGCGACAAAGCGGAAGTTTACACCGGCGGCCTGAAATACGATGCCAACAATATCTACCTGGCGGCGATGTACAGCCGGTCCTACAACGCGACCCGCTTTGGCTCGTCGGATGACGATATCTACGGTTTCGCTGATAAAGCAGATAACTGGGAGCTGGTAGCACAGTATCAGTTCGACTTCGGCCTGCGTCCTTCTCTGGCGTTCGTGACCTCACGCGGCACTGACATTCAGAACTGGGGCAAGCAGAACCTGAAAAAATATGTTGATGTGGGTGCGACCTATTACTTCAACAAAAACATGTCTACCTATGTTGATTACCAGATCAACCTGATGGATGACAACGACTTTACCGACGCTGCCGGCATCAATACTGACGATACCGTGGCGCTGGGTCTGGTTTATCAGTTCTAAACCGGTCGGGAGCCCGGCCTGCGGGCCGGGCTCCCGTTTGCCAGTTACCGCCGCGCGGCGGCTCGATCCTGCATACCGTTTCCGCCTCTTCTCCCCGCAGCGCCCGCACGGCGGCTCCTTCCGCCAGTAACATGATTTATTCGGCTTTGCCGCGTGCCACAGGCATCTGCCTGAAGGCGATGGCGTTCGTCCTCTCTTACCTTATGCCGACGCATCTGCGCTGATTGCAGGCGTATCGTCCAGCGGCGCGCTGACGTTGCTAAAGGCGCAGTTGCGAAAGTCCACTCCGGTGACCCCGTTTTTCAGCGCGTCCGGCAGCAGAGGCATCTGCGTCAGCATTTGCCCCCGGCCGGCGAACGGCTCTGCTGAGCGCCCGGACGAGAACATCCGGAGCTGAACGAGCTGGCTATGTCATGACGACCGCAGGGGCCGACTATGGCTGGCCCCAGGCGCAGCGTTTGGCTGCGGCGGGACGCTGCCTTCAAATCCTACGCCTGCCAGAGTGAACGCGGAGAAGCTCAGCCACTGCTGCCACTGGCCGAGCGCTGACGATAATTTACCCATGCTGCACCTCCCGGAATTAAACCCGGGTTAAACCGTGCAGCATTCATGCCAGCGCGATCGCCCTCACAGACACGGATTTTCCGCGCGCTTTGCTACACTGCCGCAGCATAGTGGTGCACGGCTGCTCAACGCTGGCGCGCGGTGCCCCAGGCAAGCCGTTTTTGACGCCGCTGTTGCAGCAGCTTAACAATACTGAAAATAAATAGTCCGCCTGCAAAAGCGAGAATCAGATAGATCATTGGAGCCTCCTGTTATCAGCCGACACTATGCCATAAAGTGGCTCAGGCAGTGTGGGCTTACAAACTAATTTTGACTACTTTACTAACAACTTATGCTTTGTTTCAGGCTGGAATATAGCGTTACAGATGAGGGAAGAATGCGATACTGGAATATTCTGCTAATGACGGCGGCGGTTTGCGCCCTGAGCGCCTGCGATAATAAGACGCCGCCACAGGCGATGGTGCTGGAAGGCAAAACCATGGGGACAGTGTGGCGCGTGTCGCTGGCGGGCGTCGACGCCGCGCGCAAAGCGGAAGTGCAGCAGGCGATCCAGCAGCAGCTTGATATGGACGACCAGACGCTGTCGACCTGGAAGCCCGATTCCGTGCTGTCGCGCTTTAACCGCTATCAGGGCGACGCGCCACAGCCAGTGAGTGCGGATATGGCGGATATCGTCACCGAGGCGCTGCGCATCGGCGCAAAAACCGATGGCGCGATGGATATCACCGTCGGACCGCTGGTGAATCTCTGGGGATTCGGGCCGGTGAAACAGCCTGCCCACACCCCGACGGAGGCGGAGATCGCCGCCGCGAAGGCGCAAACCGGGCTACAGCATCTGCGCGTTATCGAGACGGTGGAAGGGCAGTGGCTGCAGAAAGACCTGCCGGGTCTCTATGTCGATCTTTCTACCATGGGCGAAGGCTACGCCACCGACCATCTGGCGCGCCTGATGGAGCGCGAAGGGATCAACAACTATCTGGTTTCGGTCGGCGGCGCTGTGCTGAGCCGCGGCCAGAATGCCCAGGGCCAGGGCTGGCGCGTGGCGATCCAGAAACCCACCGACAGCGAGAACGCCGTACAGGCGCGCGTCGATCTGCAGGGGCACGGCATCAGCACATCCGGCAGCTATCGCAACTATTATGAACTGGACGGCAAACGCATTTCGCACGTCATCGATCCGGCGACCGGCCGCCCCATCGATCATAAGCTGGTTTCCGCCACGGTGATTGCCACCACGGCGCTGGAAGCCGACGGCTGGGATACTGGCCTGATGGTGCTGGGCAGCGAGAAGGCGAAAGCGCTGGCGCTGCGGCAGAATCTGGCCGTCTACCTTATCAGTAAAGAGGGTGATAAATTCGTTAGCTGGATGTCGCCGCAGTTTAAGGCTTTTTTGATCGACGGTGAGTAGCAGCGCAAGGGGAAATCATGCTCGATCTGTTTAGTGAAGACGCGCCGTGGCAGGAGCCGCTGGCGGACGGCGCGACAATTTTGCGACGCCGCGCGCGCGACGACGCACCGGCGCTGATTGAGGCGCTGCTGGCGGTGGCGCAGCAAAACCCGTTCCACCATCGCATCACGCCGGGCGGCCACCGCATGTCGGTGGCGATGACCAACTGCGGCGACTTCGGCTGGTCGAGCGACGCGCGTGGCTATCAGTATACCGAGCAGGATGCGGAGAACGGCCGCAGGTGGCCGCCGATGCCGCTGCTGTTTCGCCAGTTGGCGCTCGACTGCGCGCGCGAGGCGGGTTTCCCGCAGTTCACTCCCGACGCCTGCCTGATCAACCGCTACGAGCCGGGCGCAAAGCTGACGCTGCATCAGGATAAAGATGAGCGCGATCTGCGTCAGCCGATCGTTTCGGTGTCGCTGGGGCTGCCGGCGGTGTTTCAGTTCGGCGGCTTTGCGCGCGGCGACGTCACCCAGCGCGTGCTGCTGGAGCATGGTGACGTGGTGGTGTGGGGCGGGCCGTCGCGCCTGCGCTACCACGGCATTTTGCCGCTCAAGCCGGGCGATCATCCGCTGACCGGCGCGTTCCGCTATAACCTGACCTTCCGCCGCGCCTTCTGAGCGCGGCGCGATTGCGAATAACTATTGCTATCATTCCGCATCGCTTTAAACTGCTGGCTGCTTTCCTGACTGCTGGACTTATTTATGGCGTTGCTCAAGGTTGTTTTTCACCAGTTTCGCTGGCCTTTTATCGGCGTCATCCTGCTGACGCTGCTTAGTGCCGTGCTCGGCATCGCCATGATCGCCTATATCAACAGCGAAATGATCTCGGCCATCAATACCTCCTTCTCCGTGCTGCCTGGCTTTTTGCTGCAGCTGGTGCTGCTGATGGCGGTGACGCTCGCCGCCCAGCTGGCGCTGACGCTGTTGGGGCACCAGTTTGTCTGGCGCCTGCGCGGCGAATTTATCAAGCGTATCCTGGATACTCGCGTCGAGCGGCTGGAGCAGATCGGCAACGCGCAGCTGCTTGCCGGACTGACCAGCGATATCCGCGCCATCACCATCGCCTTTGTTCGTCTGCCGGAGCTGATTCAGGGCATTATTATCACGCTGGGTTCCGCGATTTATCTTGCCTGGCTCTCGCCTAAAATGCTGATGGTCTCCAGCCTGTGGATGGCGGTGACGCTGGTGGGCGGCTGGTTGCTGGTGTCGCGCGTTTATCGTCATATGGCGAAACTGCGCGAAGTAGAGGATGACCTCTACCACGATTTCCAGACGGTAACGGAGGGGCGCAAAGAGCTACATTTGAACCGCGAGCGTGCGCAGCTGATCTACGAAACCGTTTATCAGGA
>Ga0153962_1000289_pt1 | contig 11353 bp, 9 predicted proteins | sample TSFL046MetaG_FD_106657 | JGI IMG/M metagenome (GOLD analysis project Ga0153962, IMG submission 106657) | Attine ant fungus gardens microbial communities from Florida, USA - TSFL046 MetaG | ecosystem: Host-associated > Fungi > Mycelium > Unclassified | place: USA: Florida, Withalacochee...
AGCCACGGCTATCGCGGCGCGGCGGCCTCGATCAGCGGCCTGCAGCTTGGCCTGGCGATCCATATCGTGCTGGTGGGGATTGGGCTGGGCGCGCTCTTTTCTCAGTCGCTGATGGCGTTTGAAGTGCTGAAGTGGGCGGGCGCGGCCTATCTGGTGTGGCTCGGCATTCAGCAGTGGCGCTCGGCGGGCGCGATCGATCTTGACGCGGTGGCGAAAGCGACGCCGCGCCGCCGCCTGTTTAAGCGCGCGGTGCTGGTGAACCTGACCAACCCGAAAAGCATCGTGTTCCTCGCCGCGCTGTTTCCGCAGTTTATTCTGCCGCACCAGCCGCAGGCGATGCAGTACCTGGTGCTGGGCGCCACCACAATTGTCGTCGATATTATCGTGATGATCGGCTACGCCTCGCTGGCGACGCGCATCGCGGCGTGGATCAAGGGACCGAAGCAGATGAAGCTGCTGAACCGCATCTTTGGCGGACTGTTTATGGCGGTCGGCGCGCTGTTAGCCAGCGCCAGAAGAATAGCCTGAAAAGCACGCCGATGCTTAAGGCCGTCGGTGTCGCAGCCAGTTCGGTGCCGGCCAGCGCGCAGTCACCGCAGCGTACTGTAGTACGTGAGGATGACGAGCACTGCCCGGTGCCGAAATGGCAAGTAAACCAGGCCTAACGAGTAAGGATGAGGTGGATGCCGAAACCGGCGAATAGCACACCCGCCACGCCATCGACCCACTTCGCCGCGCGCTGATACTTATCGCGAATCCACGGCAGTGCGAAAATCGCCGCCACCAGCGTGAACCACGCAAAAGTCTCGCCGACGATCAGCAGGAACAGGCCCCAGCGCTCCAGCGCGCCGACGTCGTTGCCAACGAACAGCGAGAAGACGCTGCCGAAATAGATAATCGCTTTCGGGTTCGACAGGTTAGTGAGAAAGCCTTTAAGGAAGCTTTTGCCCTTTTTAGGCAGTTCCACCTTCGGCGCATCCTGCACCGGCTGCTTATGGCGCTGACGCGCCGAGCTGAGCAGCTGCCAGCCCATCCACAGCAGATAGAGACCGCCGCCGACCATAATGATCTGATGCAGCCACGCCATCTTTTCCAGAATCAGGTGCAGCCCCATCAGCGCGACGCCCGCCCAGATAACGATCCCCAGCGTAATGCCGAGCACGCCCATCATCGCCTCTTTGCGCGAGCGGCTGGCGGCGGTTTGAGAAACAAAAAAGAAGTCCGGGCCGGGACTCATCAGCGCAACCAGATGCACCAGCGCGACCGTGGCAAATAACATCAGCATAGGTAGTGTCCTTTACTCTTCATCATCAAGATGCTCTTTGATCATCACCAGGAAGGGTTTGCCAAAGCGCTCTAGTTTTCGATGGCCGACGCCGTTGACGCTCAGCATCTCCGACGCCGTCACCGGCATCTGCTCCGCCATCTCAATCAGCGTGGCGTCGTTAAACACCACGTAGGGCGGGATATTCTCTTCGTCAGCAATCGCTTTACGCAGCTTGCGCAGCTTGGCGAACAGCTTGCGATCGTAGTTGCCGCCGTAAATTTTCGGCGAGCTGCTGCTTTTCGGCTTCGCCGCGTTAAGGCGCGGCACCGCCAGCATCAGCGGCACTTCGCCGCGCAGCACCGGACGCGCCGCTTCCGTCAGCTGCAGCGCGGAGTGCATGGCGATATTCTGCGTCACCAGCCCAAGGTGGATAAGCTGGCGCAGCACGCTAACCCAGTGTTCGTGGCTCTGCTCGCGGCCGATGCCGTAAACCGGCAGTTTGTCATGGCCCTGATCGCGGATACGCTGGTTGTTGGCGCCGCGCAGCACCTCGACCACATAGCCCATGCCGAATCGCTGCCCGACGCGATAGATGCAGGAGAGCGCTTTCTGCGCCTCCACCAGGCCATCGTAACGCTTTGGCGGATCGAGACAGATATCGCAGTTGTCGCACGGCTGCTGGCGTCCTTCGCCAAAATAGTTCAGCAGCACCAGACGTCGGCAGGTTTGCGCTTCGGCGAAGGCGCCCATGGCGTTAAGCTTATGACGTTCAATATCCTGCAGCGGGCCGGGCGCTTTCTCTTCCAGACATTTGCGCAGCCACGCCATATCCGCCGGGTCATAGAGCATCATCGCTTCGGCCGGCAGCCCGTCGCGTCCGGCGCGACCGGTTTCCTGATAATAGGATTCGATATTGCGCGGTATGTCGAAGTGCACCACGAAGCGCACGTTGGGCTTGTTGATGCCCATGCCGAACGCCACCGTCGCCACCACGATCTGCAGATCGTCGCGCTGAAACGCCTCCTGCACTCGGGCGCGCTGCGCGCTGTCGATGCCGGCATGATAGGCGCCGACGCTCAGCCCGCGGCTCTGCAGACGCGCGGCGGTGTCTTCGACCTTGGCGCGGCTGTTGCAGTAGATAATGCCGCTTTTGCCGCGCTGATCCTGAACGTAGCGCAGCAGCTGCTCGGTAGGCTTAAATTTCTCCACCAGCGTATAGCGAATGTTAGGACGGTCGAAGCTGCTGATCTGGATCAGCGGATCCTGCATATTCAGCAGGTGAACGATGTCGTTGCGCGTGGTGTCGTCGGCGGTGGCGGTCAGCGCCATGACCGGCAGCTGCGGGAAACGCTGACGCAGCTGACCCAGCGCGCCATATTCCGGCCGGAAATCGTGCCCCCACTGCGAAATACAGTGCGCTTCGTCGACCGCCAGCATCGCAGGCTGCCAGTGCGCCAGGCTCTCGAGGAAGTTATCCATCATCAGACGTTCAGGCGCGATATAGAGCAGCCTGACCCGGCCAGTGCGGCAATCCGCCATCACCTGCTGCTGCTGCTCACGCGTCATGGTGGAGTTGAGGCACGCCGCCGCGACGCCGTACGCCAGCAGCTGATCCACCTGATCTTTCATCAGCGAAATCAGCGGCGATACCACCAGCGTCAGGCCTTCCTGCACCAGCGCGGGGATCTGGTAACAGAGCGATTTGCCGCCGCCGGTAGGCATAACGACCAGACAATCCCGTCCGCTCAGCGCCGCATTGATGATGGTTTGCTGACCGGGACGAAAATGCTGATAGCCGAAGGTATCCTGCAATACCTGCTGCGCCAGCGCTTCCTGATTATGTACTACCGAGATTGCCACTGTATTCCTGTTGTTTTCCGGAGAGTCAGAACAGATCGTTCAGCATGACGCCGACGCCGAGACGCGTCTGGCGATGGTTATAGTCGATAAGCGACTCGCCATATCCGCTAAACACCTGGGTATAGAAACGAACGTGTTCGCTGATCGGATAGCTCCAGCCCAGCGTCGCGCCGCCAAAACCGGTATTCCAGTTGTAGTTGCCTTCCACGCTGAAGATATTCTGGCCGGCGACATAACCCAGCTTCAGACGGTAATAGCCCATATATTTGGTGATATCCGGGTTATCGTCTTCGCTGTCCGGTATGCGGTACCAGGGTTTTACTTCGGCGAGGAAGTTGCCGTTCTGCGCCATCAGGCGCGCATAGACGCGGTTCCAGCTGCGCGAAGTTGGGTCGCTGCGGCCGTTAGACTGGTGGTTAAAGCCCACTTCCACATCGCGCAGCGTCCAGCCGGCGAAGTCATAATCCGTGGCCCAGCCGAGGAAAATCTGCGGCTCGTAGTTGGTCTCGCGAAACGGCGATGACTCGCCGCGGTTCGAGAGCTGCCACCAGGAACGCTGCGTATAGGAGGCGGCCAGCACGGAGTTGTCACCCAGAATACCGCGCCACAGCGGAAATGCCAGACTGAGCTGAAATTTCACTTCATCTTTGCGCGCGTTGTCCGCCCAGTTATAGGAGGAGATCGCCTCTTTGTTGATGTCGCTGGTGTAGGTATAGAGCAGATAGTTGCTCTCATACGGATAGAGCACAAACGGATTGTCGTGCTTCTCCAGCAGGTTGGCGATAATGCTGCCGCGCACCTGAGGGGTATCGTGAACCTCTTTAACGGTGGCTTCCTCTGCCTGCGCGAGCGCAGGGAGTAACAGGGCGGCTGCTAACAAGGCGCGATGCTTGCGCATAACTTTCTCCGATGAAGGCTGCGTATCAAATGAATGGGGAGTCATAAAAAGGAGGCCATTCTACACGCAAAAGGCGGTGAAGATGAGCGCTGATTTCCGAAACTGGAAACCCTCTCGCGCGCGGCTTAGAATACACAACTCGTTAACATTTTACGCCGTTAAAAGGGCGTATTCGCAGGATAATCGCTATGTCATCACTGCTGCTGTCTCAGCAGGAAGCTCGCCAGATGGTGGGCGAAATCTTTGTTTACCACATGCCCTTCAATCAGGCGCTCGGCCTGGAGCTGGATCGGCTGGAGAGCGACTATGCCGAAATCAGCTTCGCCAGCAAAACCATGCTGGTCGGCAACGCGGCGCAGCAGATACTGCACGGCGGCGTGATCGCCTCGGTGCTGGACGTCGCCGCCGGGATGGTCTGCGTCAGCAACGCCCTGACGCGCGCGGAGAGCATCAGCGAGGAGGAGCTGCGCCAGCGCCTGTCGCGCATGGGCACCATCGATATGCGCGTCGATTACCTGCGCCCCGGCCGCGGCGAACGCTTTACCGCCACCAGCAGCCTGCTGCGCGCGGGCAACAAGGTGGCGGTGGCGCGCGTCGAGCTGCATAACCAGCAGGGCGACTATATCGCCACGGCCACGGCGACCTATTTGATTGGTTAATTACGGACGCCGTGCGAAAATCGACTTTTTCCGGACGCTTTCTCTCTATGGATACGCAACAAACTCGCCAGGGCATTGGCTTCGCGCTCGGCGCCTACTTTATCTGGGGCATCGCCCCGGCCTATTTCAAGCTGGTTAAAACCGTTCCGCCGACGGAGATCATGACGCACCGCGTTATCTGGTCTGCGCTTTTTATGCTGGTGTTGATTAGCCTGAGCCGCAGCTGGTCGCAGGTGCGCAGCGTGCTGGCGCAGCCAAAGAAAGTGCTGCTGCTGGCGCTGACCGCCGTGACGATCGGCGGCAACTGGCTGCTGTTTATCTGGGCGGTGAATAACCAGCATATGCTGGAAGCGAGCCTTGGCTACTTTATTAACCCGCTGATTAACGTGGTGCTCGGCATGCTGTTCCTGCGCGAGCGTTTTCGCTGGCTGCAGTGGCTGGCGGTGCTGCTGGCGGCTATCGGCGTGCTGGTGCAGCTGTGGAAGTTTGGCTCGGTGCCGCTGATCGCGCTCGGCCTGGCGCTGAGCTTCGCCTTTTACGGGCTGGTGCGTAAAAAGATTCAGGTCGATGCGCAGAGCGGCATGCTGATTGAGACGCTGTGGCTGTTTCCGCTGGCGGCAATCTATCTGTTCGGCGTGGCCGACACGCCGACCAGCCATTTGAGCGCTAATCCGCTGAGCCTGAATCTGAAGCTGGTGGCCGCGGGTATCGTGACGACGATTCCGCTGATGCTGTTTGCCGCCGCCTGTACGCGGCTGCGCCTCTCTACCGTCGGCTTTTTCCAGTATCTCGGCCCGACGCTGATGTTCCTGCTGGCGGTGCTGTTTTACGGCGAGACCATTACGCCCGATAAGATGGTGACGTTCGCCTTTATCTGGCTGGCGCTGGCGGTGTTTATTTTTGATGCAGTGGTGGCGACGCTGCGTAGCCGACGCGTGATAAAGCGGACTGCTTAGTCTGTTAGTTTGGTGCCTGTGCGCATGGCCTGGCCCGATCGCAAAGTCGCTTTACGCATCCCTGCTCGCTCGGCCCGCGACATCCTTGTCGCGGGACGCTTTGCACTTCGGGCCAGGCCATTCACTAGTTAACGTCTCTGCGGCCTGTAAGATTAGGCCGTGCGGTTTGAGACGTTACAGCCAGTTCTTGCGTTTGAAATAGAGATAAGGCGCCAGGCCGGCGAGGATCATCAGACCAATCGCCGCCGGATAACCAAAGCTCCACTTCAGCTCCGGCATAAACTCGAAGTTCATCCCGTAGCTGGAGGCCACCAGCGTCGGCGGCAGAAACACCACCGACACCACCGAGAAGATCTTGATAATGCGGTTCTGCTCGATGTTGATAAAGCCCATCGCCGCCTGCATCAGGAAGTTAACCTTCTGGAAGAGCGATTCGTTATGCGGCAGCAGCGACTCGATATCGCGCAGGATCTCGCGCGCCTGCTCCAGCTGGTTGTTCGGCAAACGCGCCTTGCGCACCAGGAAATTAAGCGCGCGCTGGGTATCCATCAGGCAGAGACGCACCTTCCAGCCGATATCTTCCAGCTCGGCGAGACGCGACAGCGCCTGGTCATACTCTTCGCCCTGCTGCCCTTCCATAATCACGCGGCTGAGCTTCTCCAGCGCGCTATAGATATTCTCGATCTCATCCGCCAGCTGTTCGATTTTGGTTTCGAACAGATCCAGCAGCAGCTCAAAGGCGTTGCCGTCGATCAGCGTCTGATTGCGCGCGCGCATACGGTAGAGGCGAAACGCGGGCAGCTCGCGCTCGCGTAGCGTATAGAGCCGTCCTTCGCGAATGGTGAAGGCCACGGTGGAGTTGCCGGCGTGATCTTCCGCATCTTCATAAAAGAAGAATGAGTGAATATGCAGCCCGTCTTCATCTTCGAAAAAACGCGCCGAGGCTTCGATATCCTCCAGCTCGGGACGCGTCGCCAGGCTTTGCCCCAGCTCGCTCTGCACGCGGTCGCGCTCGCCCTCTTCCGGCTCGATCAGATCGACCCACACCGACGTGGTCAGTTTGTCGTTTTCGTCTTCCAGCTCCAGACGCGTCAGGCGGCTGCGATCCAGTTTAAATGCGCTCAGCATAGCAATACTCCCCATTGCAGACTAAATGGGACAGGGCCGTTGGCCGATCGGCCACGGCAACGCCTGAACACGGAAACGCTCGTTCAAAAGGTGAATCAGTGCTGACTCGCGCGACGGGATAAAAAAGGGAGGTCGCTGATAACCGCTAAGGCTACCCGCTAAAAGAGGAAGCCTTAGATGTTATTCCTGGTAACCAGGTGACTGAGCCAGCATCGACTGGGCGTATCCAAGGCGTTGTCCTCTCTTGATAATAGTGCGCGCATGTTACGCTGAGACGAAAAAGTCGTCAACCGGTGACTAAGCGGTTTCCAGCTTCGCATAGGCGGCCACCAGCCACTTAATGCCCTGGCCCTGAAACGCCACCTGCACGCGGCTATGCTCGCCGCTGCCTTCCAGGTTGATGATGGTGCCTTCGCCGAATTTCGCATGCTTCACGCGCTGGCCCAGCGAAAATCCGCTGTCGCTTTTCGAGATCGGCGCGCCCATGCGCTGGTGGCTGACCGGTCGGCTGACGCTGGCGCGCAGGCGCACCTCTTCGATGCACTCTTCCGGCAGTTCGCCGATAAAGCGCGACGGCCGGTGATAAACCTCTTTGCCGTAGAGCCGGCGCGACTCGGCGTAGGTCAGCGTCAGCTTCAGCATGGCGCGCGTGACGCCGACGTAGGCAAGACGCCGCTCCTCTTCCAGACGGCCGCCTTCATCAATCGACATCTGGCTTGGGAACATCCCCTCTTCCATGCCGACGATAAAGACCTGGCTAAACTCCAGGCCTTTCGCCGAGTGCAGCGTCATCAGCTGCACCGCATCCTGCCACTTATCGGCCTGGCCTTCGCCCGCTTCCAGCGCGGCGTGCGACAGGAACGCCTGCAGCGGCATCAGGTCTTCGTCTTCGTCCTGATAGCTGAACTGGCGCGTCGCCGTCACCAGTTCCTCAAGGTTTTCGATACGCGCCTGGCCTTTTTCGCCTTTCTCCTGCTCGTACATCAGCCACAGGCCGGAATCCTTGATGACGCGGTCGGTCTGCACGTGCAGCGGCATCTCGGCGGTTTCGCTCGCCAGTGAATCGACCAGCTCGCAGAAACGCTGCAGCGCCGAGGCCGCACGACCCGCCAGCGCTTTGGTTTGCAGCAGATCGCGCGTCGCCTGCCACAGCGTCATCTGGCGCTCGCGGGCGGTCTGCCGCACTACGTTGAGCGTGCGATCGCCCACGCCGCGCGTCGGGGTATTGACCACGCGCTCAAAGGCCGCGTCGTCGTTGCGGTTGGCGATCAGTCGCAGGTAGGCGAGCGCGTCTTTGATCTCCTGACGTTCGAAGAAGCGCATGCCGCCGTAAATCCGATAGGGCATGCTGCTTTGCAGCAGCGCCTCTTCCAGCACGCGCGACTGGGCGTTGCTGCGATAGAGAATGGCGCAGTCCTGCAAGGCGTTGCCGTTCTCCTGCCAGCTTTTAATGCGGTTGACCACAAAGCGCGCTTCGTCCAGCTCGTTAAAAGCGCAGTAGATGGAAATAGGATCGCCGTCGCTGCCGTCGGTCCACAGCTCTTTGCCGAGACGCCCGTTGTTATTGGCGATCAGGGCGTTGGCCGACTTCAGAATATTGTTGGTGGAGCGATAGTTCTGCTCAAGGCGAATGGTCTCCGCCCCCGGGAAATCCTGCAGGAAGCGCTGGATGTTCTCGACCTGTGCGCCGCGCCAGCCGTAGATCGACTGATCGTCATCGCCGACGATAATTACCCGGCCGCTGTCGCCCGCCAGCATGCGGATCCAGGCGTACTGAATATTGTTGGTGTCCTGAAACTCATCCACCAGAATATTGCTGAAGCGCTCGCGATAGTGATTGAGAATATGCGGCTTATGCAGCCACAGCTCATGGGCGCGCAGCAGCAGCTCGGCGAAATCGACCAGCCCGGCGCGGTCGCACGCTTCCTGATACGCCTGATAGATGCGCAGCCAGGTCTGCTCTACCGGATTGCCGTAGCTCTCGATATGTTTCGGGCGCAGCCCTTCATCTTTTTTGCCGTTGATGTACCACATACCCTGACGCGCGGGCCACTGCTTCTCATCCAGATTCATTGCCTTAATCAGACGCTTCAGCAGGCGCAGCTGATCTTCGCTGTCGAGGATCTGGAAATCCTGCGGCAGGCCGGCGTCGAGATGGTGCGCGCGCAGCAGACGGTGGGCGAGACCGTGAAAGGTGCCGATCCACATGCCGCCCTGGCTGGTGCCGATCAGCTGCTCAATACGGTGACGCATCTCCGCCGCCGCTTTGTTAGTAAAGGTCACCGCCATAATCGAATAGGGCGAGCAGTTCTCTACCGACAGCAGCCAGGCGATGCGGTGCACCAGGACGCGCGTTTTTCCGCTGCCTGCGCCTGCCAGCACCAGCAGGTTGCCGCGCGGCGCCGCCACGGCTTCGCGCTGTTTGTCATTCAAACCGTTGAGCAGATCAGAAACGTCCATAGGCACCGTTCACTAAAGAAAACAAAAAGCGAACCCTGAATCATTCGGCTTGCAGCAAGAGGCATGATTCAGGGTACGACTGGATAAATCTACAGCCATTATAACAGTGAGGTCAGGGATGCCAATCGCGAAATTTCCACGTGCGGCACCAGGCGCGCATCGGCAATGTGCATCAGGTTGCCGCCGCGCAGGTTGATCCAGCACGCCTGCATGCCGCAGCGCAGCGCGCCGGCCACGTCGGTGGTCAGGTCGTCGCCCACGTGCAGTATGTGCTGCGGCGCGATGCCGAGCCGCTGTGCGGCGAGATGGTACATATCCTGATAGGGCTTCGCGCGGCCGTCCGGCCCGGCGCGCAGCGCGAACTGAAAATAGTCGGCGATGCCGAGCTGCTCCGGACGCGCATTACCGTTGGTGATCGCCACCAGCGGGACTTTTTCGCCCAGCGCCTTCAGCGTCTGGTGCGTCTCTTCCGGCATATCCACCTGGCTGCGCCAGTGGTGGAAGACGCTCATGATCTCATCTGCGCCCGTCGTCGCCTCCTGGGCGGAAAGACCGGCGTTCAGCAGCGCCAGTTCGACCGAGCGGCGACGCCACTCCGACACGTCGTGATAAATATCCGGCTCGCGCGCCAGCAGTTCGTCGCGCAGCCGTTGATAATCGAGCGGCGTAAAGTCACGCAGCGACGGATGGTACGCCTGCAGCGCCGCATGCGATTCGGCGGTAGTTTTGCGGATAACCGGATGATTATCGTAAAGCGTGTCGTCGAGATCGAAAGTGATCGCCTTTACGGCGCATAGCGGACGGTAAAACTTCATTCGTTCTTTCCTCGTTTGGCGCGGGGATGCGCAGCGTCGTACACCGTCGCCAGATGCTGGAAGTCGAGATGGGTATAGATCTGGGTGGTAGAGAGATTGGCGTGGCCCAGCAGCTCCTGCACCGCGCGCAGATCGCCGCTCGACTCCAGCAGATGCGTGGCGAACGAGTGGCGCAGCTTGTGCGGATGAATATGGCTGGCGACGCCCTGCTTCACGCCCCATTCGGCGAAGCGCTTTTGCACGTTGCGCGCCGAAATGCGGCGTCCGCGGCTGGAGAGAAACAGCGCGTCATCCTCGCTGCCAAAGGCGGCGCGCAGCGGCAGCCACTGCTCCAGCCAGGTGACGGCGGTGCGGCCGATCGGCACGCGGCGCTCTTTGCTGCCTTTGCCCACCACCCAGACGTCGCCCGCCTCGAGATCGACGTGGCGGCAATCCATATTCACCAGCTCCGACAGACGCAGCCCGCCGCCATACATCACCTCCAGCATGGCGCGGTCGCGCACCGCCAGCGGATCGTTAAGGTCGATCTCCAGCAGCTGATTCACTTCGTCGACGTCGATGTTTTTCGGCAGATGGCGCGCGTTGCGCGGCGTGGTGATGCCTTTGGCGGGATTTGCAGCGAGTTTGCCCTGGCTGACCTGCCAGTCGAGAAAGCTGCGCAGCGCCGACAGACGCAGCGCAAGGCTGCTGGGGCCGAGTCCGGCGCGGCGGCTGCGCGACGCCATGCTGCGCACCTGCGCCGGCTCCAGCTGCGCCCAGCTCTCCAGCTTCATCTCTTCGGCCATCTCGCTCAGCGTCGTCAGCTGGCGCGCGTAGTTTTCCTGCGTCAGCGGGCTGAGCTGACGCTCCACCCGGAGGTAGCGCAGAAATTCATCGACGGCGGCCCGCAGCGCGCTCATGCCCGTTCCACCCAGCGCGACAGCAGTTCCGGCATCATCTGCGCCAGATGCTGCAACAGCAGCGTGCCCATACCGGCCTGATAGTGCTGGCTGTCGCGGCTGCTGAAGATCAGTACGCCCAGCTCGCCGCGCTCGCCCATCAGCGACATCGCGACCGAACCGATCGCTTTCGCCTGCGGCAGCAGCAGCAGCAGTTCCGGGCCGTTCAGGCTGCCAAGAAAATGGTGCTGCTGGCCGAAGCGCTGAATGCGCAGCGGCTCAAACGCCTGGCGCGACAGGCTAAGCTGCACAAACTCCGAGGGCGCGCCCAACCGCCATTTGTCGGCGAAAAGGCGCAGGTTAGCGCCCGCCAGTCCCAGCTCGCGCGCCCAGCGGTGCAGGCGGTTCAGCATCTCCTGCAGCGAATCGGCC
>Ga0153962_1000292_pt1 | contig 11294 bp, 14 predicted proteins | sample TSFL046MetaG_FD_106657 | JGI IMG/M metagenome (GOLD analysis project Ga0153962, IMG submission 106657) | Attine ant fungus gardens microbial communities from Florida, USA - TSFL046 MetaG | ecosystem: Host-associated > Fungi > Mycelium > Unclassified | place: USA: Florida, Withalacochee...
ATCTGAGCACCATCTGCCTTGGACCTTGCTCAATCTTTTATCTCATCATAAATCAACCCTCAGTCACTGATCATCATGATCAGTAACTACCTCCATATATAGCTGGGCCCTTGGCTTAAGGGGATTTCACTGTCAGTTAGGGACAGTGGGTGGAAGTGTAGTACCAAGCTTGGGTATTACTACTAAGACCTGACCTTGCAATCAAGTGGTATTTAGTAGTTTACTTGTATTGCTTCATAGTATAAACCTTGTGCTGTGCTCCATTGTGAGTGGTACATGCAGAGGAGTAACGGTTACTTCTAGAAAACCATCTAGATTAGAGATCCCATCTGTTGGGTGATAGTCTAACCATACTATTAGAGCAGTAGTTAGTAGGGTAGTAGGTATCTGGCTGGGTGAAGATCTTGCACCCCAGCAGATGTAGTTGTAACTAGCAAGACTCAACATTAATTCCATACTACTGTAGAGACGTAACATAAATGTCTCTACAACAATATAACTCTATCATGAGCAACTTGCTCAAAGAAAAATACTCTCTCGCCAAACTGAGGGAAGAACTTGAGGGGAGAAAAGGAAAGTTGTGTTTTGGATGCAAAGGGTTTGGGCACCTGGCCCAAAATTGCAGGGAGCAGAAAGAGATAGGGAAAGAGGCAACAATACCCCAAAATAAATTCAAAATCTTGAGTAGCAGAGTGATGCAGTGTAGAGTGGAAGAGAGAATGATAAGAAATATAAGAACAGTAGCGGTAAAGTGTTTTAAGTGTAGAGAGGAAGGGCACAAGTGTAGGTGGTGTCTGTTGAAAGGATGCAAAAGGGAATTGCACACTGGAACAAACAAAATAATAATGTGCTAGCTCCCAATTGCGTGCTAAAGGTTCAAGGGAAGATAATCAAAGATAAAGGTTTATAAATAATTAGAAAATAAGGATTATATGCAGCTCCAGTAAAATATAAGTTAATGGTTGTAAAAAGGATTGTAGGATCTCTCTAGATCGTCATCACATAGCCTCCCTAAGGTGTCAACCTTTACACACTGTGACAAAAGCTCCTCTGGAAAATACAGTTAGTTGATCACTTATGGACCCTCCACACTCAGTTGCTCTCTTGTCTACATTCCCAACACTGAACCTTATGGGTGTGATGCAATCCAAGTGTGCACCTAGCCAAGCTTTCCCAGCCTGCTGTTCTCTCTGAAGCCTGCCCAAGTTGCATCTGTGTCTTCTCCCTAGATCGAGTTCTGGGTATACTCTGTGTTCTTCTCAAGATATCCCACTGGTCCCAGTCTTCTTACTCTCAATAGATTCACATTTACGATTCCAGAGGCAGTGTAGATGGAGGTAGAAGTTAAGAGATTCCTCTCCCTTCCAACTGCACACCGGATACTATATTAAAATGATTACAAAGCCCTGAAACTCAAGGAATAAAATATAAAAAGAAAACTATTACTACTTTTGATGTTCCTTCAACCTCTTCTCATGCTAAGTCTGCCCCAATTCCCAGTGATGACATGTCCTTATGGTGACGCGTTCTCCTCATCAAATCCTTCCTATCAAAGATGATGTGTCTTCATTATCGCTTCTCTCTAGAATATTCTCCCTGATCTCCCATCACTTACTTTGATGTTGCTTTGTAAGAGAGCCCTCCTTGGTTACCTATTAAGTAGTCAGTAAGCCCTACTCAATGGCTAGTATCTCTAAGTCATGTCCTAGGGCTCATTTATCTAAATATAATTGATCTGATGCCATCAATACTTAATTGCAATCAGAGTCTATTTATCTAAGTCCGTCGTCTGAATACTACTAGTTCTAGAGTCCTAGTCCGCTATATCTCTAAGTCAGTTCCATCCTATAATGAATCTAGAGCATAGTCCTTCTATGACTTTCTTCTTAAACCTGATGCCAGCTCACCCTGCTTGCCTCCCGAGGTATCAACATGAGCTCTAGTTTGATTCTCCCTTGCTCAATGTCTTTATTATATAGTAGTACATTCTGAGGATATAGAAAGGGTTCTAGAGCAGACTCTAATCAAGAATCCATTGTTATAAAGTGTATCAAATGTTATCTTCTGCAGAAAATTCACTTGTGGTGTAACACCGTCGTGGAAGAAGATCAAAAGGATAGTGCATCCTGTAGAGGAAAAAGTGCACCAAGGAGACAAGAGGGAGCCGGCACGCTTTGAAAGAGGAAAAGCACAGAAAAGGAAGCTAAGGAGAGTGGAAGAGGAAGAAGTGGCATGCCCTATGAAGGGAAAGGCACAGCAAGAGAAGTGGAAAAGAAGTTCATGGGAGATGTTGAGGAAGAGGACTAAGTAGTACTGTGGATCAACAGTACCACAAGATGCAGAATTGTGGGAGTTGGGATAGCGCTGATGGGGATCAAAGGGAATTTGATCTTGAAACAAGGGTGACAACAAATGGAAATCTAATAATCCCCGAGATGTTTCACAGTTGTGCACTAAACAAGTAGGTACTGGGAAGGTAATCAAATAACAAAGGAGAGCTTGGTAATAGGGAAAAGAGTAGGGTACAATCCAAAAGAGACCTCGGAAATAATAATAAAATGTTTAAGAGTCTGCTCAAGGTAGATCTCACCATAATAGGATCCCTAAGACGCACGTTCGTCTCGTGTCATGACACTGCTGCCCTTACCTAGTCTAGTAGCCTGGCTTGCCGTCGATACAGCAGAACTACCTAGAACTCCCGTGACGTCGTGTGGGCTCTTCTTCAGCTGACTGTACAACTAGAAGCTGACTCCAATGACACGTAGCGAGCTCCTAGTGTAAGTGAATGCCCAAGTCCATTGGGGCTTGAGTTCCCGTCGAGGGAGAGTTTGGCAGGTTTTTAGAAAGTAAGGCAGAACACTCAGAAAGACTAGAAACTCAGTCACTCAACAATAGCCATTAAGCTCTAGAGCAACAGAGAGAGATGGTGATGGGGGTATGATGCTTGATTCCTCTCCTGTGCCCTAGAGTATTTTATTATGATTACAAAGCAAAAAGACAACAAAGAAAGTGAGACAAAGAAAACCTCCAAATTCCCAATTCTAGCAAGGCTGTAATGATGGTACGGCACCCCTCCCAGACACTGACTAACCGCTCTCTGACATTCTAATCCTACTCCAGGAACCCTTCCTCACACAATGGTCAGCCCTTGGGCACCTCGACAGACTGTAGACAGAGACGGCGGTCTTGAGCCATCTTGTTCTCGCACGCGTTCCCTTTGTCTAATCTCCCTACTACTTCTCTCCTTAGCTTTCCAGTTCTTCCTCTTATCTCTCCTATGCATTCCCACTCTTCTACCCTCTGGTTTCCTCCTACTGCCATTACGAGGCGACTTCACGATGGTACAACTCTCTTGATCTCGCTATAATTAGCCATCAGTGATGATGGCCCAAATCTGATTGCAACTCTTCTTTAAATAGGGCTGTCGGCAGCTATGGTATGATGTTATTCAGATCATGTAGTCTGTTCTAAGTTCGCTTCCATCCTCAAGAGCACTTCTAGAAGGGAAATCCGTTAGGAATCCAATATGGGGCACCTGGGAAAGCATCTATGAGGCATATGTAGCGGTGGTCATAGCCGCTACTCTGCTACTTGAGCTAGATGCTCAAGTCCACAACTAGGCGTCTAAAGGAACATCTCTGGGGGGACTGAGCTCGTCTCTCGAGCTGGTTATTCATGTCATTAAGATGCAGAATGTCACTTAATTTGCCTAAACTTTTGTATGGCGTAACAGTGCAGTCAAGGGGCCATCATCACATATTTGAAGTGCCCAAGATGTGGCAAAGGGGGATGCTATGTGGAAGACGATCAGGGACAAGAAGTAGTTCCCTATTGGAAAAAAGAGAAGATGAGTTGGTGTGGATATAAAGGAGGAAAGGAGCAGAGCAGCACATGAGCAAGAGACTCGAGAAGCACAGCAAGGGAGGAGAAAGTAGCGTGGCCCAGAGAGGCAAAAGTGCAGCAAAGCAGCACACGGTCAGGAGAACTGGAAAGCACAGCAAGAGAGAGGGGTAGTCAAAAGGAGGTCAGAAGAACCTTCAAAATGTTAAGAGAAGTGTAGTTGAATATTGGAGTAGAGAAGATAGATACGCATGAAGGCATAATGATTAAAGTGCTCTTGGATAGTGGTTGTAAGGGCACAGCAGGAAGCCGCACCGGATCGTGCTCGAGTACTATGAGAGAGCCGACTTAAGTAGAAGCAATGTGTAGCCCAGGAGCTTCAACTATTGTTGAGGTAAGGTATTCTACTGTACATCACTAGCTATTTATACTAGACTAGCCGGTCCGTGCACCAGTCGCTATGGCCACACCAGATATAGTTATCTAGTATCTATGATGGAGACCCGAACTAAGGGATAATAGGAACTATGTACCGCGGACTTCTCAGGATCAGTAGGAACGCTAGATGATACAAACCCTACCCAATTATCTAAGCGACACTAGATGTTCCCTTACAGTGGTACAACGGGGATGTTTATAGATAGACAGACAGCAGCTAGGCATGGGTTCAAGCTGCAAAAATTGGAAAGACCGATAGCTGTCAGGAATGTAGACAGCACAAATAATAGCAGAGGGGCCATTACATACCAAGTAGAGTGCAATGTGTTTTACAAAGGCCATATGGAAAGAATGAGAATGGATGTGTGTGATCTAGAGAAGACAGAAGTAATTCTGGGGATGCCATGGTTGGCAGCATATAATCTGAAAATAAACTAGGAAACTGGGGAAGTTAAGATGACAAGGTGTCTGCCCCTGTGTGGTGGGAAGAGTCAGAAGAAAGAGAAAGTCAAAAGAATAACAACTGAGGAAGAAGAGAAAATCGTCCATTGGGTGATAGATGATAAAGAGGATTGGGGAAAGGAAGAAGAGATGGAGGAGGACCATAGGAAAATTGAAGAAATGGTCCCTAAGAAATTTTTAAAGTGGAGGAAAGTGTTTGGGAAGATAGAGTCTGAGAGAATGCTGACCAAAAAGATTTGGAATCATGCGATAGATCTCAAGAAGACATTTAAACCATGGAAAGGAAAGATTTACCCTCTGTCCAAGAATGTGAGAGAGGAGGTTCAAAACTTCATGGAAGATCAGCTGAGGAAAGGATACATCAGACCCTCAAAATCCCCGCAGATGTCGCCAGTATTTTTTGTTGGCAAGAAAGATGGAAACAAGTGGATGGTAATAGACTACCACAATCTTAATAGTCAAACAGTGAAGAATAATTACCTGCTACCACTAATCACAGAGTTAATTGACAACATGGGTAGTAAAAGAGTATTTACAAAGATGGATCTAAGGTGGGGGTTCAACAATGTGAGAATAAAAGGAGACGAGTGGAAGGGAGCATTTATAATGTACATAGGCTTATTTGAACCGACGGTCATGTTTTTCAGAATGACAAATTCACCAGCAACATTTCAAGCAATGATGAATGAAATACTGAGAGACCTGATTAACGAAGGAAAAATGGCAGTGTTTGTGGACAATGTGTTAGTAGAAACAGAAACTAAGAAAGGATATGATAAAATTGTGAAGGAAATATTGAGGAGGTTAGAGGAGAATGACTTGTATATCAAGCTAGAGAAGTGTGTGTGAAAGGCAAAAAAGATAGGATTCCTAGGGGTTGTCATAGGACCTGATGAAATAGAAATAGAAGCAGAAAAGGTAGATAGAGTGCTTAATTGGCCACAGCCAAAAAATGTGAAAGACATCAGGAAATTCTTGGGCCTTGCAAATTACTACAGGAGGTTCATTAAAGATTTCGCCAGAATAGCTAGGCTGATAAATGTGCTTACATAGAAGGATGAGAAGTGACAGTGGGAGGAAGTGCAATAGAAGGCATTTGAGGAGCTAAAAAGGATCTTTACTAGTAAACCGGTACTAGCAGCCCTAGATTTAGACAAGGAATTTAGGGTGGAAGCTGACGCTTCAAACTATGCAACTGGAGAAGTACTATCAATGAAGTGCTCAGATGAAAAGTAGAGACCAGTTGCTTTCATTTCCAAATCTCTTAGTGATACAGAAAGAAATTATGAGATACACGATAAAGAAATGCTAGCAGTCGTTAAATACCTAGAAGCGTGGAGAAGGAACGGTAGTTAAATTCGAGATCTGGACAGACCACAAAAATCTTAAATACTTCATGAAGGTGCAAAAGTTAAACAGGAAATAAGCAAGATGGGCCTTATACCTATCAAGGTTTGACTTTATGCTGAAACATGTTCCAGAGAGTAAAATGGGAAAAGCAGACAGTTTGAGCAGGAGGCCAGACTGGGAGATTGGAGTAGAAAAGAATAACGAGGATGAGATGTTAGTAAAGCCAGAGTAGTTAGAAGTGAGGAAAACAGAAGCAGTAGAAATCATAATAGACGAAGTAGATCTACTAGAGAAAGTTAGAAAGTCCAAAGTAAAGGATGACAAAGTGGTAAAGGCAGTAGAGGAAATAAAATGAGCAGGAGTGAAGATGCTGAGAGATGAAGAGTGGAGAGAAGTAAATGGCATCATGTATAAAGAGGGAAAAGTCTATGTGCCAAAAGATGAAAAGTTGAGGGCAGAAATCATTAGACTACACCATGATACGCTAATAAAAGAATATGGGGGGCAGTGGAAGACGGTAAAACTAGTAACTAGAAATTTCTGGTGGCTGGGAGTAACCAAGGAAGTGAAAAGATATGTGGAAGGGTACAACGCCTACCAATGAAACAAGAATCGCACAGAGCAACCAGCTAGCAAATTAATACCAAACTCAATACCAGAGAAGCCTTAGACACATATATCAGCAGACTTCATTATGAAGTTGCCCTTAGCTCAGGGATACGACTCAATCTTAGTAGTAGTTGACAGATTGGCAAAAATGGTACATTTCATACCTATTACAAAGAAAACGTCAGCAGAAGGACTGGCTAGGTTATTCAGGGATAATGTGTGGAAGTTGCATGGTTTACCCAAAAGTATCATATCAAATAGGGGACCACAATTCACAGTAGGGTTAATGCGGGAGTTAAATGAGATGTTAGGGATCAAGAGTAAATTGTCAAAGGTGTTTTACCCTCAAACAGATAAACAGACAGAGAGGGTTAATCAGGAACTAGAACAGTACTTGAGAATGTTCATTGACCATAGGCAAGAACAGTGGCCAGAATAATTAGAAACGGCAGAGTTTGCATATAATAACAAAGCATACTTGAGTACTCAAATATTGCCTTTCAAGGCAAATTACAGACAAGATCCTAGGGTGGGGTTCGAGGGGAGGAAGAAAGGAAAATATGTGGGAGCGGAAAAGTTCATGGAGAAAATAAAGGAAATACAAAAAGAGGCGAAAGTAGTACTAAAGAAGGCACAAGAAGATATGAGGAAGTACACTAACAGGAAGAGATCAGATATAGATGAATATAAAGTAGGAGACTTGGTCATGCTCAGTACCAAAGATCTGAAATATCAGATGGTCGAAAGGAGGACAGAGAAGTTGACAGAGAGATTTGTTGGTCCTTACAAAATCAAGAAAATAATATCATCGAACGCAGTCAAATTAAAACTACTTAGCACAGTAAGAATACACCTGGTAGTCAACATTAGTAGAATACATAAATATGTAAGACAAGTAAAGGAGCAGAAGAAGGAACAACTAGCCCCAGTAATAATCAAAGGGGAAGAAGAATGGGAAGTGGAGAGAATCCTGAATAAGTGACGAGTAAGAGGGAAGGATAAATATCTAGTATGCTAGAAAGGATTTATGGCGGAGTCCAATACTTAGGAGGGAAGAGAGAATTTGAAGAATGCAAAGGAGGCAATTGAAGAATTCAAGAAGGAATATCAGCAAGACATGGAAGATGTGGCATAGCAAGAATGCAAGGAAACGACGTTCAAGCATAGAGAATTACTAGGGAAGTTCATAGCAAAGATGTTATATGGATGGTCAGACAAGCGATACGACCAGGAATATTGGGGGAGATTAGAAAGAAATTGGAGACAATAGAAGGGCAAGAGACCAATAAGAAGAGGGATGATAAAGACAATCCTGAAAGAGGAAGAAACTGAGGAAGAAAAATCAGAAGTTCGAGAATAGATGGAGGAAAATAAAGATGAAATGAGCAACATGGTAGACCCACACTATGAGTTGTAGAAAAATTCCTCGGGATGAGGAAACTTAAGAGGGAGGTGGTGTCATGACTTGGCAGAATAGCTAAATCATTATTTATATATATATATATTTTTTATTATTATTATTAGACTTATAACTACAAGATGGAACATGGAAAAGTATCACATGACTTTGTCACAGTGTCACATTGGTGTGATGGATGGTCACAGATGGTCATGTCACAGTCACAGTATGTCACATGACTAGAGTAATATGAGGACCATGGGAGAGTAAGCACATAGCCACAGTAGTAAAATGTATAAGTAGTAGAGAATTAAACAAGAACTCCATCAAGTTCTCTTTGTCAAACTCTGAACAAAGAGACAGTTGGCTTAATTCTGGTCATTAGACTTTAGACACTGACATATCCTATGCTATATTTCCATAGAAAATTCTTTAGTAGCATAACACCATGTGATGTGACCATTTTGTGACTGTTGTCACACTTTTTTGTGACTCTGTGACTATCACGTGATACTTTCCCATGCTCTACCTTAGTAAGAAAAGAAAAGAAATATTAAATAATAACTTAGCTGTTTTGCCAAGTTATGACATTTTATTTTTATCTTTCTCCCAAATTGTTTCTAATGCTTTTTTTTCATTTCCTTGTTTTTCTTTCCATTATCTCCAATTTCTTTTGAGTTTTCCCTAGTATTCTTTGTTATACTTTTTATCTGACCACCCAAATAACCTTTTTGCTATAAATCTTTCTGGCAACTCTCCTCTTCTAAATGTTCCTTCCTCTTGTTCTTGTCTTTTTATGTCCTTCATATTCTGTTGATATTCCTTCTTATATTCTTCTATTGCTTCTTTCATATTTTCCAAGTTTTCCTCTCTTTCTCAGGTATCTGATTCTGTTGTGAACCCTTTCTATCATACTAGGTACTTGTCCTTTCCTCTAATCTGTCACTTGTTCAAGATCCTCTCCACTTCCTACTCCTCTTCTCCTTTGATTATAACTAGAGCTGGTTACTCCTTTTTTTGCCTCTCTACTTGCCCTACATATCAATGTATTCTACTAACATTAACTACTAGATATATCTTTATTGTATTAGGTAGTTCTAATTCTACTGTATTTGATAATACTAATCTTCTTCACCTTGTAAGGCCCAATAAATCTTTCTGTCAACTTTTCTATTCTCCTCCCAACCATCTGATATTTCAGATCCTTAGTACTTAGTATTACCAAGTCTCTTACTTTATACTTATCGACTTCTGTTCTTTTCTTATTTGCATATTTCTTTATTCCCTCTTGTGTTTTACTTAGTACCACTTTTGCTTTTTCCTGAATTTCTTTTATTTTTATCATGAATCTTTTTGCTCTCTCATATTTTCCTTTCTTTCTCCCCTCAAATCCCATCCTAGGATCTTGTCCATAATTTGCCTTGAAAGGTAATGTTCTAGTACTTAAGTGTGCTTTATTGTTGTATGCAAACTCTGCTGTTCCCAACTATTTCAGCCACTATTCTTGTCTATGATTAATAAACATTCTTAAGTACTGTTCTAACTCCTGGTTGACCCTCTCTGTTTGTCTATCTGTTTGAGAATGGAACACCATCAACATTTTACTTTTGATCCCTAGCATTCTATTCAACTCCCACATTAATCCTGCTGCAAACTACAGTCTCCTATCTAATATAATACTTTCAGGTAAACTGTGTAATTTCTACACATTGTTTCTAAATAGTCTAGCCAATCTTTCTGCTGTTGTCTTTTCTGTAGTAGGAATAAAATGGACTATTTTTGTTAGTTGGTCGACCACTACTAAGATTGAATCATATCCCTGAGCTAAGGGCAGTTTGGTAATGAAGTCTGCTAATATATGTGTTCAAGGTCTTTCTGAAATCGAATTTGGCATTAATTTTCCTGCTAGCTGTTCTGTGTGGTTTTTGTTGCATTGGCAAGCATCACATCCCTCTATATATCTCTTCACTTTCTTAGTGACTTCTGGCTACCAAAAGTTCCAAGTGACCAGTTTTACTATTTTCTACTGTTCCCTATGTCCTCTCATAGGCATATCATGATGTAGCCTGACAATTTCTGTTCTAAGCTTATCATCTCTGGGCATATATACCTTCTCTTCTTTGTACATTATGCTATTTTTCACTCTTGCTTGCTTCATTTCTTTTACTGCTTTTGCTACTTCATTGTCCTTTACTTTGGACTATTTGACCTTCTCCAGTAAGTCCATTCCTTCTACAATAATTTCTATCTTTTCTATTCTTCTCATTTCTAGCTACTCAGGCTTCACTAGCATCTTGTTTTTGTTGTCTCTACACCTACTTCCTAGTCTAGTTTCCTATTGAGACTATCTGCTTTTCCCATTCTATTTCTTGGTATATGCTTTAACACAAAATTAAACCTGGATAGGTATAGGGCCTATCTTGCTTGTCTATGATTTAATTTCTGCCTCTTCATAAAATATTCAAGACTCTTGTGATCTGTCCATATCTTGAATTTGGTTATTGTTAAGACTCTAGACCTCACAGTTGATTATGCATTTCAACTTGAAGCTTATATCTAATACTTGATATCTTCATGCTTCTTGTTAAAGGATTCGGTTAAGGTTTTCAGTGAAGTTATATTAGAGGAGAGATGTCAACAAGACTTTGAGTAGCACCCTTGAGATTGTCCTAAGACAAGTAAGAGTACTGATTCCTCAGAGTAAGATTTTACAGAGGGAATACAGTGTCACAAACTTCATTCAGTCATATCTCCATTAATTCTTCAATGATTTTCATGGTCTCAAAAGTTACAGAAAGCACTCAAAAAGACCTTGTGATTGATGCCAGTTACGTCTCGAGGCAATTAATATTGGTTGAGATATTAAGCAGATCAACTGGTAACTACCATATTACCATTTATTAAATTGCTAATATCTCGGAAACTGCCATGATTGATGCTTTGGTTCTAGGCTCAGCAGAAGCCTTCTTCATAACACTTGGAATGAGCCTAGAACAACCTCAAGGCAATTAATATTAGTGGAGATATGAAGGCCTCAATGTTTTCACATGGACTTCATTAATTACCCATAGATAGTTATCTGTCCTTTTCTTAGAACAAAGGACAGCCTCCATATGGTTAGGTTATCACTATTTCTAGCACAAAGACACTACCATATGTAGAACAATAGGTAGTAGCATGTGATGATCTGTCCTAG
>Ga0153962_1000293_pt1 | contig 11288 bp, 12 predicted proteins | sample TSFL046MetaG_FD_106657 | JGI IMG/M metagenome (GOLD analysis project Ga0153962, IMG submission 106657) | Attine ant fungus gardens microbial communities from Florida, USA - TSFL046 MetaG | ecosystem: Host-associated > Fungi > Mycelium > Unclassified | place: USA: Florida, Withalacochee...
TCAAGTCCACGACTAGGCGTCTAGAGGAACGTTTCTGGGGAGGGCTGAGCTCGTCTCTCGAGCTGGTTATGCCTTCAATTAAGGTTCGGAATGTCACTTAATCGGCCTAAAAGTTTGTACGGCATAATAGCATAACATCATGACACTATTGCCCTTACCTAGTCTAGTAGCCTGGCTTGTCATCGATACAACAGAACTACCTAGAACTCCTATGCTGTTGTGTGGGCTCTTCTTTAGCTGACTGTACAACTGGAAGCCAACTCCAATGACATGTAGCAAGCTATTAACTCCTAGTGCAAGTGAATGCCCAAGTCCATTTGGGGCTCAAATTCCCATTGAGGGAGAGTTTTGGTGGGTTTTTAGAAAGTAAAGTAAAACACTTAGAAAAACTAGAAACTTAGTCACTCAAAATAGCCATTAAGCCCTAGAGCAATAGAGAGGGATGAGGATGGGGGTATGATGCTTGAGTTCCTCTCTGTGCCCTAGAGTATTTTATTATGATTACAAAGCAAAGAGACAACAAAGAAAGTGAGACAAAGAAAACCTCTGAATTTCCAAACATAGTAAGGCTGCAATGATAAGATGGCACCCCTTCCCAAACACTGGCTAACTGCTCCCTGCTCCACTAGTCCTACTCCTTGAAACTTGTCCTCGCATGATGGTTAGACCTCAAGCCTCTTGATGGGCCATAGGCAAAGACGGTGATCTTGAGCCATCTTGTTCTTGAGTGTGTATCCTTCATCTAGCCTTCTTACTACTTCTCTCCTCAGCTTCCCTGTTCTTTTCTTTACCTCTCCTATGTACTCTCACTTCTCTGACTTCCAATTTTTTTCTACTGCTATTGCGAGGTAACTTTGCAATGGTTTGGCTCTCTTGATCTTGCTATAATTAGCCATCAATGATGATGGCCTAGGTCTGATTGTAACTTTTCTTTAAATAGGACTGCCGGCAGCTGCAATATGATGTCACTCGGGTAGTAGTAATTTTACTAAGTTTGCTTCCATCCTTGAGAGCACTTCTAGAAGAGGAAACCATTGATAATCCAATATAGGGCACCTGGGCAAGTGTCTATGAGGTATGTATAGTAGTGGTTATAGCCACTACTCTGCCACTCAAGCAAGAGGCTCGAGTCCATGACTAGACGTCTAGAAAACACTTCTGGGAGACTAAACTCTTTTCTTAAGCCAGTGATTTTGGTTATTACCATGAAAAATGTCACTTATGTTGCCTAAATTGTTGTACGGCATGACACTGTTGGTATAAAGTGTATCAAATGTTATCTTTTGTAGAAAATTTGCTGTCAGCGTCTAAAGTCCAATGACCGGAATTAAGCCAACTGTCTCTTTGTTCAGAGTTTGACAAAGAGAACTCGATGGAGTTCTCGCTCATTTCTCTACTACTTATATACTTTACTACTATGGCTATGCGCTTACTCTCCCATGGTCCTTATGTTACTCTTGTCATGTGACCCACTGTGACTGTGACTGTGACCCATTGTGACATTGTGACAAAGTCACATGATACTTTCCCATGCTCCATCTTGTAGTTGTAAATAAGAAAAGAAAAGAAAAGAAATATAAATAATGACTTAACTAATTTGCCAAGTCATGACATTCACTTGTGGCATAACAGCATGAAAAAGTATCATGTGATAGTCACAGACTCACAAAGGGTATGACAGCAGTCACAGAATGGTCATGTTACAATCATGTCACATGGGGTCACAAGTTACAGTCACAACATGTGGCAAAGAAGTCAATTGACAAGTAGTATAAAGACCATAGAAGTTAAAGAGCATAGTCATATAGTAATTGTATATATAGTGTAGAAAATCCAACAGGAACTCTATCGAGTTCTCCTTGTTAAACACTGATAAAGGAGCAGTTAGCTTTATTCTGGCTTAAGAGTTAGCTATTGTGATAGCTACACCTAAAAAAATACAAGTTCCACCAAACAAAAATCAAATATCTTGGAGTTATCCTATTGCAAGATAGCGTAGAAACTGATCCCACCAAAACCAAAGGAGTAGCTGGATGGCTTGAACCCCAAAACAAGAGAGAAGTATGACAATTTTTGGGATTTTGTAATTTTTATTGCCAATTCATCCCTGAATTTGCCAAAGTTGCTAAACCATTAACAAAACTTACTAGAAAGAAGGAGTGAAAATGGAAAGATGAAGAGAAAAATGCCTTTGACAAACTCAAGAGTAAAATGGTGAACCCTCCTATCTTAGCGATTCCAAGCTCCAAGCAAAAACTACAACTAGAAACTAATGCATTGAGATATGCAATTGGAAGAGTACTATCACAACAACAAGAAAACAGTTCTTGGAGACCTATTGCCTACCTATCCAGAGTAATGAACAAAACAGAAAGGAACTACGAGATATATGACTAAGAGTTACTAGCAATTATAGAAGGACTTAAGCAATGGCAACAGTATCTTATAGGAAATGATTAGTTTAAAATATGGACTAATTATAAAAATCTAGAATACTTCAAGAAACCACAAAAACTCAATTGCTGCCAAGCCTGCTAGATGACGGAGTTACAAGAATATGACTTCCAACTAATACACAAACTAGGCAGCTCTCAAAAGAAGATAGATGTGCTATCTCAAAGACCAGATTATACTTAGGGAAAGAATAATAATGCAGATCAAACATTACTGAAAGAAAAATAGTTCAAAAGTATCGAAACTCAAAAAGGCAAATTTTGGAAGAAGATAGAAAAGACAGAGAAATTTATAGAAGAGAAAGTGAGGGGAGTAGTAGAGTAACAAGAGAAAGGTTAGAGAAGAAAAAGGAAGGCATTACTCTAGAAGGAAAGGATATATGTTCCTGATTTAGCCATACTTCGAGAGAAAGTTATTACTAAGCCTCATGATTTCAAACTAGCTAGTTATCCAGGTTATACCAAAACATATAAGCTGATAACAAGAAACTACTGGTGGCCTGGAATATTAGAATGTTATCAATAGACTATGATAGCTCTTAGTGATCACCCTAGGTGGGTGTTCAGAAAGAACTCAATGAAGTTCTTTGTTAGATTAGTCTACTACTTATACTATTTTACAGTGGCTATATGACTACTAGTTTACAATCATATGTCCTTCCAGAATGTTCTATGATCACCTGACCTAGTCACATGATCTGATTATCTAAGCTTCCATGCTATTTATAACTCAATCCCATTGTATGACTTAGGGTTATAAATCAGGTGTTCAAATGCATGGAAAGTTAGTTCCTTTTTGGGACTCTCATAACATGGCCTCCCCTTCAAGTTTCCTCGTCCTGAGGAATTTTTCCATTAAGTCCAATTTTTGTCCCACCTCTTTTCTCTCTCTCTCTCTCATATTTCCTTTTCCCCTAATCATATAGTAATTTTGCCATAAACTCCCTTGGTAGTTCTCAACTAAATTCCTTTTCTTCTTCTTTCTGCTACTATTACCTTAGTTCTTTGACCTCTTCCCCATACTCCCTCTCAAACTCTTTTACCAATTCTTTTACATTCTCCAAGTTTTCCCTACTCTCCCAAGTATCTTTTTCTGCCGTATAGCCCTTCCATCTTACTAAGAATTTTTCTTTCTCTTGTACCATTCTTTTGTTTAAGATTTTCTCTACTTCGAATTCCTCCTCTCCTTCAATAATGACTGGTTTTGGTGGTATTTTCTTCTGCCCCTCTACCTGTGGTTTGTAGAGTCATACTCTACTTACGTTGACTACAGGGTGTATTTTAATAGACTTAGATAGCTCTAACTCTATCGCATTACTAGAGACAATCCCCTTGACTTTGTGGGGGCCCATAAAACGTTCTGTCAATTTTTCTGATCTCCTCCCTTTTATCTGCCATTTCAAGTCCTTTGTGCTTAGCAGTACTAAGTCCCCTACTATGTATTCTTCTCCCTCTCCATGCTTTCTATTTACAAACTTCTTCATTTCTTTCTACGCTTTCCCTAGTGCTGCTTTTGCTTCCTCTTGGACCCTTTTTATCCTTTTTACAAATTTTTTTGCCACTTTGTATTTCTCTTTCCTTCTTCCCTCAAATCCCATTCTTGGATCCTGACCACAGTTTGTCTTGAATGGCGATATTTTTGTTGCCATGTGAATTTTGTTATTATATGCAAATTCTGCCGTTCTTAGCCAATCTGGCCACTGTTCTTGTCTATGATCGATGAAGACCCTTAGGTATTGCTCTAACTCCTAGTTTATCCTTTCTGTTTGCCCATCTGTTTGAGGATGATAGGCTGTTGAAAGTTTCGTTTGGATTCCCAACAAGTTATTTAGCTCCTTTATTATTTCTACTGCAAACTGCACTCCCCTATCTGATATAATGCTTTCTGGAAGTCTGTGTAACTTCTATACATGGTCTCGAAATAGCTTTGCGAGTCCTTTATACTGACATTTTCTCTGTTGTTGCTATGAAATGTACCATTTTGCTAAAGCGGTCACATACTACTAAGATAGCATCATATCCCTAAGCTAGTGGTAGCTTAGTGATGAAGTCTGCCAAAATGTGACTCCATGGTTTCTCTGGGATTGTATTGGGCATCAGTTTTCCCACTAGTGCTTTGCTCTAATTCTTGTACCTTTGACAAGCATCGTACCCATCCATATATCTTTCTATCTCCTTCGTTACTCCTGGCCACTGGTAATTCCTAGTGACTAGTTCTGTTGTCTTCTATTTCCCTCCATGTCCTCCTATTGGGATGTTGTGGTGTAATTGTATTATTTTCCCCCTGAGTTCCTCTTCTGGCATGTATATTCTTCCTTCCTTCATTACTATTCCCTCTTCTATTTCCCACTCTTTATCTTTCAACATTTTTATTCTCGCCTTCTTCAGCTCTTCTACTGCTTTTACTACCTTTTTATTGTTTTCCTGCATCCTTTTGATTCTTTCTTTTAGGTCTCCTTCTTCTACCAGTGTTTCTGCTCCCCTGATCTATTCTAGCTTTATTAGTTTCTGATCTTTGTTATCCCTCTCTACTCCCTCTTACCAGTCTGGCCTCCTGCTCAGTCCATCTGCTTTTCCCATGCTTTTCCCTGGAATGTGCTTTAATATAAAATTAAACTATGATAGGTATAAGGCCTATCTTGCTTGTCTTTGGTTTAGCTTTTGACTCGTCATAAAATACTGGAGGTTTTTATGGTCTGTTCAGATTTCAAATTTGAGTTTTGCCCCTTCCAAGTAGTGTCTCCATGCCTCTAGGCACCTAATAACTGCCAACATCTCTTTGTTGTGTATTTCGTAGTTTCGCTCTGTAGTGTTTAATGACTTAGAGATAAAGGCCACTGGCCTCCATTTCCTATCCTTGCATTTCATAGATAATATCCCTCTGGTTGCATAGTCTGAGGCATCTGCCTCTACTCTCATTTCTCTATCTATGTCTAGAATAGCTAAAACTGGCTCTGTGATGAACACTGCTTTGAGTTTTCCAAACACTTCCTCCTGTTCCTTCTCCTACTTCCATTTCTTCTCTTTTTTAACCAACATGTGTAATGGTATAGCTACTTTGGCAAAGTCCTTTATAAACCTTTTGTAATAGTTGGCTAGTCCCAAGAACTTTTGCATCTCTTTGACATTTCTGGGTGCTGGTCATTTTAACACGCCTTCCACCTTTTCCTTCTGTATTTCTACCTCTTTTGGACCAATTACTATTGCCAGAAATTCTACCTCTCTTACTTTCCATTTATACTTTTCTGGTTTTACAAATAGGTCACTCTCTTTTAGCCTCCTTAATACTTTTTCCACCAGCTCATCGTGCCCTTCTTTTGTATCTGTAGCTACCAAGATGTCATCAATAAAGGTTGCAGTATCTCCTTGGTTTATGAGATCCCAGAATAGATCACTCATCATTGTTTGGAAAGTGGTGGGGGAGTTAGTTAACCCAAAGTATATAACTGTGGGTTCATAAGCTCCAATGTACATTGTAAATACTGCTTTCCATTCATCTCCTTCTTTGATCCTGGTGTTATTATATCCCTATCTTAGGTCTAGTTTTGTAAATACTTTTCTCTTTCCTACTCTATCTAATATATCTGCTATGAGAGAGAGGGGATACCTATTTTTTATTGTCCACTGGTTTATGTATCGATAATCCTGTACCATTCTTTGTTTTCCATCTTTTTTGGCTATGAAATGTACTGGCAAAGTTTGGAATGACTTGGAAGGTTGGATATATCCTTTTCTTAGTTGGTCCTCCACAAATGCCTGTACCTCCTCTCTCTTTTCCCTTGACAATGAATACACCTTTCCCTTTTTTGGCACAAACCCCTCTCTTAACTCTATTGCATGATTCCAGGCCTTTCACACTGGCATCCTCTCCAATTCTTTTTTCCCAAATACTTTTCTCTATTTCCAAAATTTCTTAGGTACTAATTCCCTTAGTACCTTTTCATCCTTGTCTTCTTTTGTTCTCTTTACTGCCTTTTCTTTCACTTCCTGCTTCTTTTTTTTCACATATAGGTAGGCACCACATCATTTTTACTTCTCTCTTTTCTCAGTCTATTTCTAGGTTATGAGCTACTAGCCATGGCATCCCTAGTATCACTTCTTTTTTTCCCAGATTACACACATCCATCCTTGTTCTTTCCACATGTCCCTTAAAGAACATATTACACTCAACCTGGTACGTTATAGCTCCTCCCACATTTGCCATTTCATCCACATTTCTTACCAAAAGAGGATTTTTTAACTTTTCCATTTTAAATTCCTTTTCTTTAGCAAAGGTTGTGTCTATGAATAGACCAGTTGCCCTGCTATCTAACAACACTTTTACTGCTACCCCTTCATGGTTTTCCAACTTCTCTAGTCCTATTTTCAACCAGACCTCTCTTAGCAGCCGTAGTGTGCACTGCACATCTCTTACTCTCTTAGTTGTATTGGTAAAGTTTGATTTATTGCCCAGTTTTTCTGGGTGCAATACACTGTACAAATTGTTGGAGGCTAGTTGAGAGCTCACTGTCCTCCATTGTCTTTTGCTGACTCCTACAGCATTTCTACTATCCTCCCCTTGTGTCTTTCCCAACAATTTTTGGCTATATGGCCCCACTTTCCACATACATAGCATGTCCTGTCTCCTCCTCTTCTCCTATCTACATCTATTGTATTTGGGTCTCTCTGTGGACCTGATTGATTTCCCCCTCTATTAACTGTATTTTCTCCTCCCCTATATCCTCTACTCGTTTCCTCTCATTTCCACATTATCTGTTTCCCTTTTCCTCTATATGATTCTCCCCCATAACCTCCCCTTGGCTACACCTTTCCCCCTAGACATGTTGCATTCCTCCCTAGCATCCTCTTCTCCACTCCACTCTGCCTTTGGTTTCTGTCCAACCTTACTGCTCTTTCTTGCCACTCTCCTATAGTGGATAGTGGTTCCTCTACTTCGGCCAACTTCCTCCTGATGGTCCCATTTAATCCCCTTTTAAATTCTTTGATAAGGGGTCTTCCCTCATAGCCACTCCCCCTGGCAACCTTTTTAAATTCTTGGACATACTCGTCACATGTTCTTCTCCCTTGCTCTATTGTCCACAACTGCTCTACCTTTCTTTCTTCTTCCAATGTCTCCTCAAATTCATTTCTTATTTTTGTAAACAACCCTTCTGTTGTTTCAATTTCTGACTCTCCCTTGGCTAGTTCATCTAATAAGTTGTCCTTCCATGCTTCCGCCACTCCTTCTTGTACATATGATAATACCCAAGCAATTTAGGTTGTCGCTGCCTCCCTATTCATCTTTATGCTCAAGTATAAGCGAGCCGCGTTAATAAATGCACTCACTTCCTCCATCTTTCTACTAAACATCAGGGGTCTTGCAATCTCTACTCTGCTTCCCTGCTGTTAGAGAAGCATGGTGTTGACCTGCTGTTGCAGGGTGGCGATCATAGAGAGAAGTTGTTCCTTTCTACTAGGTGGTGGTAGGTGAGGGGTAGGTACTGGGGATGGTTCCCCTTGCTGTTGTTGTTGTTGCTAAGATATTTTGTGTGGTGGTGGTGATGGTGATGGTGATGATGATTCATACTCTAACGATTCTTGATCCAGGATGACTACCTAAGGCTATATCCAACAGGACACGCAATCTTTACCTGTCTGGAGTCCTACTGCCTTACTGACTACTATAAGGGGACACCTCCATTTCCACCCCTAAATGGCATAACAATACTCCAGAGCTACCTTAGCCTGTTTACTAGTGATACTTAAACACATTAGTTTAGCTCCAATCCTGTCAATCCTGATACTAAGGGATGTATATAATGTAGAGGATCCCTCCAGGAGCCTCATTCTAATCTCTGAGGATTCTCCTGGAGGTGAGTTGTACTATAACTGCAATCTATAATATTACTGAGGATTCTCCTAGAGTCTTGTGCCCAGTTGCCCTTACAACTATTACCCTAATCAAAATGTATGCAATTGCCCCTAAGAAGGGAACTCCTAAGCTAAGTAGCTTCCTAAAGAATAACTACCAATTCTCTGTGTGTACCACTCACAATAGAGCGCAGCACAGAGTTTATACAAAGAAATAGATAAAGAACAACATCTGATTACGAGGTCAGAACTTGAACAGGGCACTCAGACTTAGTGCCTAGTCTTCTCCCTCAGTCCCTAACTGACTGAGAAGTCCCCTTTACAGCTAGGGCCCACTATCCAAGATGCTTGTGAGTACTGTGCTTACTAGTGAGAAAGATAAGAGAATAAGTGGGTGGTGAGGCCGTGAGATACGAGGTCACTGTTGGGTATCAAGTTCTTATATTATCAATAGGCTGTGATAGCTCTTAGTGATCACCCTAGGTGGGTGTTCAGAAAGAACTCAATGGAGTTCTTTGTTAGATTAGTTTACTACTTATACTATTTTACAGTGGCTATACGACTACTAGTTTACAATCATATGTCCTTCCAGAATGTTCTATGATCACCTGACCTAGTCACATGATCTGATTATCTAAGCTTCCATGCTATTTATAACTCAATCCCATTATACGACTTGGGGTTATAGATTAGGTGTTCAAACGCATGGGAAGTTAGTTCCTTTTTGGGGCTCTCATAATATAGAAGATATTAAACAATATGTTGTAGGATGTGAAAAATACCAAGCGACCAAACCAAACTGGCAATCCAAATGAAATCATCTTCACCCTAACAAAATACCACAAAACCCCTGGGAGATTGTTAGTATCAATTTAATAGGACTGCTACTGGAGTCAGCAGGATATAATGGAATATTGGTAATAGTGGATTGTTTCTCCAAGATGGCTCAATATATACCAATCAATATGAACATCACGGCCTAAGGGGTAGCCAAGATATCTTGGGATTGAGTTTTCAAGGACATAGGAATTCCCCAAAAGGTTATCAGTGACCGAGGACCACAGTTTGTATCAAGGTTCATAAAAGAACTATGCTTACAACTTGGAATAGAAAGAAATCCTTCAACTGCTTATCATCCCAAACTAATGGTCAAACAGAACGAGTCAATCAAGAACTAGAACAATACCTTCGACTCTACTATAACTATAGACAGAACGATTGGGCAGAATGGTTATCAATCACAGAATTTTCCTACAACAATCAGATCTACTCTAGCATAGGACAATCTCTTTTCATGGTCAACTTAGGACATCACCCAAATATTGGCAAAGACATAAACCTGTCAACTGAAAACTCTCTAGGAATGGAACAATTTCTCAAAACAATCAGGGAAATTAGGAATGAGGTGGAGTCAGCATTAAAGGAAACAAATGAGATGATGAAGAGAAAGTGGGATTTAAAGAGAAAACCAGAAGTAGAACAATTGAGTGGAGATTTGGTATGGATAGACATGACACATTACAACACAGATCAACCTTTGAAGAAACTGTCAACCAAATGATTAGGACCATTTCCTATAATACAGAAGGTTGGCAAATTGGCTTATGAATAAGATCCCACCCACATGGAAGTCTATCCATCCTGTTGTCAATGAGTCCTATCTTACTTCTTATGTAACATCCACATTTGAGCAACAATCACAGAAATCCAATAACAGAGTTGTTAACCCTAACAACCAAACCAACATACAGGAAGTGGAAGAAATACTTGACTCTAGATGGAGAGGAGGCAAATTACAATACCTTATCAAATGGAAAGGATAGTCGCTTGAGGAGAGAACTTGGGAAAATAGAGACGAAGTAATTAAGAGAGCACTGAGGTTGTGCAGAGAATTCCACCAAAAATATCCAGACGCACCCAGGGTCTCTACCATTTGACTACCTGTGAAGACATATGCCAATATTGCAAAGACATGATCTTAGGAGGGGGGTAATGTAACGAGTTTACTTTCTATGATGTTTGTTATGATGGAGGGGTGACATAGAGAGCATGAGGACTAATGTAACATATATATATATAGGGATTAGTGTAGTAGTACAGACTCAGCTTTGTTCTGGTTTATATAATTCTTTCTTAACTCGAACACTGGGTTGGGAGAGAGTTTGTAACAGTTGCTAGTCATGTAGATGGCTGAGGGAGTGAAAATACTCGCCACTTACACTTACACACGACTTGTAGACATATCTTCTTATACCTTCAATTATCTTCTTTATCGCTCCTTTCTTTTTTGTATCTCTTCATTTGCTGGACCAGTTTTGTATATTTATTAGAGGCCTAGGCCTCTAGTCAGTAAGTGGACTATGTATATGTACACTGCGTAATAAAAGAATTCAAAAACAAGACATCTGAGATATACTGTTATATTGATTAAGAAGGCACTTGGTTGGACCATGCTAGAAAACAGCGATTGACAGGAAGAACCAGCACACAAATTTAAAAGGTATTTGATAAATTTCCAAGATTGGAAGGAGATAGAGGTTATGTCAGCATTTTGAAGGAGTGCCACTGCCTCATATACTACCTCGTCGTTTCTCCAGAACAAACCGTACATAATGGCCGATCCCAACTCTCCTCTACAGTCTAAAGAAGACACAGACCATGTAAGATTCAATGACATTGCGTCGATCTTGGATACTTAAAGGTAAACTCCAGATTAGGTTGAAACGACTTGCGAAGCTGCAGGCCTCACAGGGTCCGACAACTTTCTCGGAATCATCCATCATGTCATCTACGGTTCCAAGCACAAGTCAGTCTCCAAAAGCGAACGTGCCTCATCGTCAAAATTTTTCCTCAACGAGACCGGGTTCCATTGTGGCCAATCCACCAGCGCCTCGAAATTCTGTTCTTCCTTCCGTCAAAATTAATGCTGTCATCAAGCTTGATCATGCCCACTGGGAGAATCAGAGTGTGCAGGACATTCTCAGA
>Ga0153962_1000298_pt1 | contig 11239 bp, 8 predicted proteins | sample TSFL046MetaG_FD_106657 | JGI IMG/M metagenome (GOLD analysis project Ga0153962, IMG submission 106657) | Attine ant fungus gardens microbial communities from Florida, USA - TSFL046 MetaG | ecosystem: Host-associated > Fungi > Mycelium > Unclassified | place: USA: Florida, Withalacochee...
ACCATCACAATTATGTATATAAGGACTCATAGTCTGAGGATTAGACCTCAGACTTAACAACATCATTTGCTGCTTGTCTAACTTCGCTTTTTTGAGCTTTTCAAATATCCAAATCATCAATCATAAATCAGTAAATGGCCATTTGTGACACAAAGTTGTTATCTAAAATTATCACAATATACTATAGGTGCTATCTTGTATAAATATGCAAGGTAGGCAAAAATGTGAGTCATAAAATCCCAGACCTAGACTAAAACTGAGACAATTTCACAACAATAACATGAACACTACCCAAATAATGAACCAAAGACTATGCTTGGGTTACTAGGCTACTTCAACACTCCCCTTGGTCTAGTATACCTTAGATGTCATATTGTAGGTTGAGCTCTCTAGTGAACTAGCAAATTCTCTCTTGGGGCAATGACAATCGACTTCTAACAAAATTTATTGTTGAAGGGTAATCTTCCTCTCCCAAGTATACCTTAATATAAGCAGATAGATGAGATTTGCCAAGTATAGCATCCACAAGATCCACCTCAAAAACAGAGCACTGATGAAGTTGTACTTTAATGACCAAAACTATTCACAATAGGCATATCTTAAATTGGCTACTAGACTTCCCAAAAACCTAAAAGACCTGAAAAGATAATCAACTCTGGTATCCATTGATAAAATAAACAGACATGATATACCAAATATACATTGAATGACCTGAAGTATTACCTCTGCTCAGAAGTGTTGAAGAGAACTACAGTACCTAGACTTTGTACTGACATCATTCTTTCTCCATTTTTGATGCCTAATTATATCCCATATTCCACCTTCATCTCCATTTCTCATTAGCCTCTTATAGGCATCTAGCAATCCCCTTTTAATACTGCACCTTGCATAGTCACTCCCTCAGTCATCTATTTTAATAGGTGACTCCTGAGGTGAGACCATTATTCACATATAACTTAACCACTAGGAACTGACCTCACAAGTAAATATATATTCTAATAGGTACTTAGTCATCTACCTTAATAGGTGACTCCTGAGATATATATTCTAATAAGAAGCATTCAAAGTGAACCCCAAGATACCATCCCAAATAGGTATCAATGAAGGGACTAAACAATAGGAAAATAGCTTATGTTCTGGTAGACATATATAGACCAGAAACACAAATTTAAGGTTGAAAATTAAGGTATAAAGGCCTACTGGCAAGAGATGCCTAGTACTAGGCCAAAAACAACAAGGGGAGCAAAGTTATCAGCTACCAATGGAACTATATGCCATTGTTGTAAGGCTCTAGCCATGACAACTTAAACTTACTCTAAGTTCAAGTTGACAAAGAGAACTTAATAGAGTTCCTATTAGATTTTGTACACTATATATACACATTTACTAACCCTAACCCTGTACTACAGTCCTATACTTCCCTATGAGTCACTTTACTCTCATGTGTCCATTAATAAGGAAATTAAAAGAAAAAGAAAAGAAATATAAATATTGACTTAGCCATTTTGCCAAGTTATGATATTACCCCCCTCTTAAGCTTCCTCGTCTCGAGGAAATTCCTTTACAACTCATAGTATAGGTTAATTATATTGCCCATTTTGTTGTTATCTTTTTCTATTCATTCTTTTATTCCTAAGTTCTTTTGCTCGATCTCTTCTTTCTCGTTGATTGTTTCTATTATTTTTCTTCTCCCAAATTTTTCTCCTTTCCATTGTCTCCAATTTCTCTCTAGTCTACCCTAGTATTCTTGGTTGTATTGTTTGTCCAACCACCCAAATAGTTTTCTTGTCATAAATCTTTCCAGCAATTCTCTTCTTTTAAATATCTTTTTTTCCTGTTCTTGCCTTGCTACATCTTCTTGGTTCCATCAATACTCTTTCTCAAATTCTTCAATTGCCTCTTTTGTGTTCTTCAAATTCTCTTTTCCCTCCCAAGTATCCGATTCTGCCGTAAATTCTTTCTAGCATACTAAGTATTTGTCTTTTTCTTTTACTCATTGCTTATTCAGGATTCTTTCTACCTCCTATTCCTCTTCCCCTTTGATTATTACAGGAGCCAGTTGCTCCTTTCTTTGTCCCTTAACTTGCCCTACATATCTATATATTCTACTAATATTGACTACTAGTAATAGAGATCAAAGGGAATTTGATCACAAAACAAAGATAATAACAAATGAAAGTAAAAGAATCTCTAAGGTGTTTTACAATTGTGCACTAAACAAGTAGGCACTAGGAAGATGATCAAATAACAAAGGGGACTTAAAAAGAGGGAAACACTTGAATAACTGAAAGAAATTGATAATAAAGTTTTTATGAGTCCACTCAAGGTTGGTCTCACCATAATTGGATCTCTAAGACGTACATTTGTCTTATGTCATGACACTACTGCCCTTACCTAGTCTAGTAGTCTGGCTTGCCATTGATATAGTAGATCTACCTAGAACTCTTATGCCATTATATAGGCTTTTCTTCAGCTGACTATACAACTGGAAGTTTACTCCAAAAACACACAGTGAGTGATTAGCTCCTAGTATAAACAAGTGCCCAAGTCTGTTGGGGCTTGAATTCCTGTTGAGGGAGGAGTTTGGTAGGTTTTTAGAAAGTAAAGAAAAACACTCAGAAGAAATAGAGACTTAGTTACTCAAATAGCTGTTAAGCTCTAGAGTAACAGAAGAGGATGATGATGGGGGTATGATGCTTAAGTTCTCTTTTATGCCCTAGAGTATTTTATTAGAATTACAAAGCAATGAGACAACAAAGAAAGTAAGACAAAGAAAACCTCCAAATTTCCAAACATAGTAAGACTAATGTAATGAGGTGGCACCTCTCCTGAACACTTAGTAACCACTCCCTGATCCTCTAACCCTACTCCAAGAATCCTCCTTTGCACAATAGGCAGTTCTTGAGCCTCTTACTAGGCTATAGAAGGAGACAGCAATCTTGAGTCATCTTGCTCTCAAGCATATTATCTTTGTCAATCCTTCTTTCTACCTTTCTCTCTAGCTTCTATTATAATTGCAATGCAACTCCATGCTAACTCAACTCTCTTGCTCTTGATATAATTAGCCATCAGTGATGACAGCTTAGGTCTGATTGTAACTCTTCTAAAAATAGCATTGCCAGTTGCTGAGGTATGACATCACTCTAGTAGAGCTTGATCTTTGAAGTTTGCCTCTGCCCTCAAGAGCACTCTAGAAGGAGAATCTGTCATAAATCTAATATGGGATGCCTAGACAAGCATTTATGAGGTATATGTAGTAGTAGTCACAGCCACTACTCTGCTAGTCAAGCGAGATGCTCAAGTCCATGACTAGGTATCTAGGGAACATCTCTAGAAGGCTGAACTTGTCTTTCAAGCTAGTTATTCTTGTTATTATGGTGAAAATAGTCACTTATTTTGTTTAAACAGCTGTACAGCATGATACCAGTGTGAAGCCCGAAATATATTCAGGCCTAAAATTAACCAAATTTCATGAATTCATACCCCAAGAAGCAGGACTAAGATAGAATCACCTGCTAGGTAGCAAGAAAGGTATAGAGGACTTCACTACCAAAAGCTAATTACCTAACTACATAGCAGTATACCTGGGGACATAAGGTCGCTACCACCAATAGACTAATCACTTGAGAACCAGTGGAGTTGAGCCCATGGCCCCATGACATCATTGCCAAGAAAAAACAGCTTAGTGGAAAAGAAGTCTTATGTGAAAAAGTTTAGAGAGACACCTATCACAAGGAACAAGACTAGTAGCCCAGCAGGAAATAAGAATAGCTGTAACATCACTTGATCAGTGATGGCTAAGAATAGGAGCATATCAAGAACTGATCTACTATAATCAGAAACAAAGAAGTAACAAAGAGCCTCAGAGAGTAGTGGAAACAACTTCCAAAACTCTCTAGGTAGAAAAGGAAAGAGTCAGGTCCTGAGTCACTGAGATAAGCCAAAGAAAGGGGAAGGTTGTCATGGGATCAGTAGTAGGCAACCTGGTAACTCGGCAAGGGCAGAGCAAACCTGGCAAAACTAATAGGAAATAATCAAGAAAAGACAAAGAGGTATGAGATTCTCTATCACTACCAGAACAATTGTTGTAATAATAGATTATGACTGGGTTTATTATTTTCTTTATTTTTCTATATATTTCTTTTATATTTCTCTAAACCTATAAAAACCCCCACTTAGTAGGAAGAGAACAAGCAATCTCGGTTGTCTCTTTCCTCTATTTGGGTTTTCAAAAGTGGAAATCTATTTTTAGAGTGATAAGATCAGTGATTAAGTTGCTTTGACTCAAGACTGAGTCAAACCAAAGGATAAGTGACTTAGCCACAAGAACAATGTTATAGGAGCTCTAAGACAGAGTTTAGCATTGCTAGGGAGTCGAGTTATACAGAGAGGATTCAAAGTCTCATATCTGATCATATAGTCAAGAGTACTACTATGAGGATAGTCTGATCACATAGCCAGAGAGTGCTACTGTAAGGACAACTTTGAAACAGGGCGTTAGGGCGACATTAGGCAAGCAGGACTTAGGCACAGGGCCAAGATAGTAGTCTAGAATCAAGTTTTGAGTTTTGAACATTACTGCTACCACAGTATATTGGCAAAACTTTAATTTTACAACTTTCTTTTACCTTCAACTTCTGAATTCATTTTCCCATGAATTTGCACAAGGGACACTATGCTAATACACGATGTCAACTAGGGTGTTTTTCTTAGGAGATCACATACCACATCCTTATTTAAACTTTTATCTTCACCACTACTTAGACAGTAGTAGGGGAACTTCTATTTAAAAAGAGAACAGGAAAACCCCTAGCATAAATAGCCTCTTCAATACTGTTGACAATTTAGTATCAATTTCCAATAGCTTGTTCAACTCTTTCATAACTCCTGTTGCAAATTGCAGACCCCTATCTGAAATGATGCTTTCAGGTAGTTCATATAACTGCTACACATTATCTCTAAACATCCTTGCTAGCCTCTCAGCTATAGTTTTCTCAGTTGTAAGCATAAAATGCGCCATCTTGGTAAATCAATCCACTACCACTAGTATACTATTATATCCTTGCACTAATGACAACTTCATAATAAAATCTGCTGATATATATATCCAAGCTTTATTAGGTATTAAATTGGGCATTAACTTCCCAGCTAGTTACTTTATGCGGTTTTTGTTTTTTTGGTAGGAGTTACATCCTTCCATATATCTCTTTACTTCTCTAGTTACTCCTAGTCACCAGAAATTCTTTGTTACTAATTCCACTGTCTTCTATTGCCCTCTATGTCCTCCTATAGATATATCATAGTATAGCCTGATTATTTCTGTTCTTAGCACCTCATCTCTAGGTATGTAAACTTTTCCTTCCTTTAACATAATGCTATCTTCTTTTCTCCACTCTCCATCCCTCAATATTTTTACTTCTGCCTTCTTCATTTCTTCTACTACTTTAATCACTTCATTATCTTTTGCTTCTGATTTTCTAATCTTTTTCAAAATATCTACTCCTTCTATAATTACTTCTTCCATTCTAGCATCCAACCATTCAGGTTTCAACAGCACTCTTTCTTCATTATCCTTTTCCACTCTCTTCTCCTAGTCATTTCTTCTACTCAAGCTATCTGCCTTTCCCATTTTACTTCCTGGTATATGCTTCAGCACAAAGTTAAACCTGAACAAGTATAGAGCCCATCTAGCCTGTCTATGATTTAGGTTTTAACTAGTCATAAAGTACTCTAGATTCTTGTGATCTGTCCAAATTTCAAATTTACTCCTTGCACCTTCCAAGAAGTGTCTCCAAGCCTCTAAACATCTAATAACTCCTAGTATTTCTTTATCATGTATCTCATAATTTCATTCTGTTTCATTTAGTGATTTTGAGATAAATGCTATTGGTCTCCAAAGATCATCTTTACACTTTAAGATAGGACTTCTCCAGTTGCAAAGTTTGAGATGTTTGCCTCTACTCTAAACTCTTTATTCAAGTCTGGCATTACCAAAACTGGTCTTGTTGTGAAGATTTCTTTTAGTTGTTTATATGCCTTTTACTGTTCCTCTTCCCACTTCCACTTCTTGTCCTTCCTGGTTAGCTTATTCAAAGGCAGTACTACTTTTGCAAAGTTTTTCACAAAGCATTTGTAATAGTTTACCAAGCCCAAGAATCTCCTAACATCTCATACACATTGTGATGTAGGCCATTTTAACACTCCTCCCACCTTATCTTCCTCCATTTTTACTTTGCCTTCTCCCATTATTACTCCCAAAAATGGTATTTTCTTCACCTTCCATATACACTTCTCTGGTTTAACATATAAATCATTCTCTTCTAACCTCCTTAGTACTTCCTCCACAATTTCATCATGTCCCTCTTCTGTTTCTGTTCCCACTAGTACATCATCTACAAGTGCTGCTACTTTTCCTTTGTTGATCAAGTCTCACAGAATTTCATTCACCATTGCTTGAAAAGTTGCTAGTGAATTTGTCATTCTGAAAAACATTACAACTGGTTCAAATGATCCTACATGTGTAGTAAAAGCTGCTTTCCACTCATCCCCTTTCTTAATTCTCATATTATTATAGCCCCATCATAGATCTATTTTTGTAAACACTCATTTGCTCCCCATGGTGTCTATCAGATCTGTAATTAAAGATAATGGGTGGTTATTCTTTATTGTTTGCCTATTAAGTTTTTGATAGTCCATAACCATTTTTCTTCCTCTATCCTTCTTCCCTACAAAGAACACTAGTGACATTTGTTCTGACTTGGAAGGTTGTATGTACCCCTTTTGTAAGTGTTCATTTACAAATCTCTGTACTTTCTCTCTTTCGTTTCTAGAAAAGAATACACTCTTGCTTTTCCTACTTTAAATTTTTCCTTTTAGTTTATCACATGGTCCCATATTTTTCTTACTGGCATTCTTTCACTTTCTATCTTTCCAAAGACCTTTAGCTATTGATAAAATTTCTTTGGTACCATTCCCTTAATTTTTTTATGATTAATTTCCATTTCCTCCTCTTTTCCCTAATCTTCTTTTTTGTCTACTGCCTATCTAATTGCTTTCTCTTCTTCTTGCTCCCCTTTTTCCCCTCAATTTTCTCTTCTTTTTCTTTTCCCTATTCTTTCCACACAACACTAGACATCTCATCATATTTATCTCTCCTGTTTCCCAATTAATTTCTAGGTTATGTGCAGCTAACCATAGTATCTCCAGAATTACTTCTGTTCTTCCTAGATCACATACATCTAACTTTATCCTTTCTACATGTCCTTGATAGTACACATTTACTTCAATTTTATATGTTACTAATTCCCCACTGTTCCCTGTTCTATCCAGATTCTTACTAGTCTTTTCAACTTCTCTAATTTGAAGCCATTCTTTTTTATGAACTTCCTGTCTGCAAACATTCCTGTTGCTCTACTATCTAATAATGCTTTTACTAATATCCCTTTATGATTATCCACTCTTTCTAACCCTATATTTATCCATACTTCTTTTAAGGGTTGTAGAATTTGTCTTAAATCTCTTACTTCCTCAGTATTATTCAATTCAAGTTCTTTATTTATAATGCAACTTGACAGAACACTATATTTATTGTAGAAGGACTAGCAGAAGCCTATTGTCCTCTATTGTCTTTTAATTCCTCTTCTTTGTTTGTCTAAATCATTCTTCTATTTCTTTTTACTGTTCTTCCCGAGTTATAATTTTGGGCCATATGCCCAAAACCTCTATAATTAAAACATCTCCAATCTCCTCCTGCCTGTCCTCTGTCTATAGCCATTGCTCCTAGTCTCTGTCATAGTTGTGCTATGGACTAGTAGTCACATACTATATGATTTACCATTACACCAAAAAGGTGACGTTAGCAAGGCTACTTGCTAACGAGGGTCCAGCTATTTATGTAGTTCATTTGAATAGGTATTTTGTTATATCTCTATGACACTATTTAGTAGTCACTTTTCTGTGACAGTTCTCTTTCTCCTCCCATTAATCTTGGGATTGCTCTCCTTTGATTTTGCCATCTTCCTCTTAGAACTCAATTCCTCCTTCATGTTCTATTATTCTAAGAGAGTCATTGTCCTCTAGTTTGCTGCACATTTCCCATTATAGAGCATGCCATGTTTTCTCCTTTTCCTCCCAGAATCTTCTTCTTTCCTCTGCTTTGTCTCATATTTCAGTCTAGTTGGACTGCTCTTTTCTGTCATTGCATAATTGTTGTTGGAGATGACTTGGCCTCTACTAATCTTCTTTGTACTACTCTGTTTGATTCTCTCTTAAATTCTTCTACCAGAGCTCTCTCTTCATAACTACTTCTCCTAGTTGCTTTTCTAAACTCCTACACATATTCGTCCATAGTTTTTTCTCCCTGTTCTAACACTCTCAACTCATCCACCTTTCTGCTTTCTTCATCAAACTCCCAAAACTCTTGCCTAATTTTTGCAAACAATTCTTCTACTATTTGTACTGCTAACATTCTATTTGTAATCTCATCCAATATATTATCCTTCCAAATTTCTGCTATTCCCCCTTGTATGTATGATAGGACCTAGCTAATTTTATTCCTATCTCCTACTTGTCCTATTCTTATCTGCATAAACAAGTAGCAGGCATTAATAAACCCTACTACTTGGCCCCTTTCTCTACTGAACTTTAGAGGTGAAGCCCAGCTACCTCTGGAATAGGTACCACAACTGGTGCTAGTGTTGGTGTTGCTACTGCTGCTGCTGTTGTAGCTGTGATAGTTGCTATTTGTACAGCAAGGAGTTGTTGTTGGAAAGTGTTAATTGTCTCCTGTTATTGTCACATGAAAGTGAGAAGTTGCTTCATGGTAGGAACAGCATTTTGTTGTTGGGATATGGTGGGTAGTAGTGTGAGTAGTAATGGTAATGGTAATGAGAGATAGAACATGTCTTCTTTTTCTGAAGTTTTCTCATATAAGGATTTGTAATCTTCTTCATCTAAGAGTATTGTAGCTAAACTCAATTAACTAAAAGAATAAAACAATATTGGTCCTAAGAAGGACACCCCTAGTTTCTAAATAGCCTCTTAAGAAGTAACTGTCAATCCCCTATGTAGACATAGACTTGTGATAATGCACACAGTAGCATAGAGTTTCTAGCAAATTTCTACTTTAGCTAATACCTCAGATTGATAGGTCTAGACTCTGCACAACTATCCTAAGTTAATGGATATGTGTTCTCCTCCAGTATCTCCCCACTGGTAATACCCCTTTATAGCTAAGGTCCACTATTCAAAAGACTTCCTGTCACTATGACAGGTAGTGAGTAGATTTATAGAGTAAGTGAGGTTACATGGCACAAAGTCAGATGATAGTGAAAACAAGTTCTAGTATCAGAAAAGCTAACTCTGAGCTGGAATTAAGCCAACTGCTCTTAATCAGCATTAGACAAAGAGAACTTATTAGAGTCCTCGCTGTATTGGATCTATCTACTTATACTACTTTTAGTTGGTCTGTGTACTCTTTACCCACAATCCCAACTAAACTCTGTAATGTCATATGCCATAATATGTGACATAACTTCTTTGTAATATGACCTTCCTACATTAAAGAGACAATTCATAATATTATCTTCATTCAGTTTTGTTTTGAATACCCACTTATATTCCATGAGTTTTTGTTCTATTAGTTTGTCTACTATGCTGAAAAGATTCTGCCTAACAAATTCTTTATGTTTCTTAGCACAAGCTTACTTCTAGTGTATGGTATCTACTCTTGACATGGTATCTTGATAGCTAGTAGAATTGGTCATGATGAGTACTGAATTTCCTATATTATTAGGGTTCCTAGATGATTTTAGATGTGAATAGGATATGGTCAAAAAACAGGGATTATTATCCTAGACTAGGATATGTTTTATCCTTGTTAATCAGTGAAGTTGGGTGGGTGCATCCTCTATAGCTACTTCTGTGACATCTCTAGCCTCTAACTTCTGTCCAGCATCATCACCTTTAACAACTGAGTTCTCAGCCTCACTCTCACTTTCTGGCTTTACCTCTATGTTATTCATGGAAGCTTCCTCTAACTCAGGCACTTGTTTACCAACCTAGATTGTCCCTTGTCTGGAGGTCTTTAGAGTCTCAAAAAATATTACATCATGAGAAATATACACCCTCAATAGGTTCCAACTGTTGCTAACTATGTAACCTTTTCTGTTTTGAGGTAAGCTAACAAAATAGCCTTCTATCACCTTGGCATCTAATTTCCCCCATTTGTTATCAGGTATATGCACATATGCTTGATATCCAAAGATTTGAAGATAAGCAACCAATGGTTTCTTTAAATGGAAAGCTTGGTAGGGAGTCATATCATTAGGTAGTACTCATGTAGGCAGTCTGTTTAGAATTTCTTGAGTATATTTGTACTGCAAATGGCCACAAATTTTTAGGTAAATTTGATTTGTGTATCATGGTTCTCATTATTTCTAAGATAGTCCTATTGAGATACTCTGCTACTCCATTTTCCTAAGGTGTGTTTTCATTTCATCTCATGATATATGCCCCTTGACTTCAGCTAGCCTTGAAATTCCAATCCTATATATTCACCACTACCACCAGTTCTGAGGAATTTTTGCCCTTTCTCCAGTTTTGACCTCAGACCATGTGGTCCATTCTATCAATGTCTTTGGTACCTCATCCTTGCTTTTAATTGGCTTGACTCTCATGTAGTAAGAGAAACTATCTATGAAAGTGATGAAGTACTGACATCAAGAATATTCTTTTACATCAAAAGACCCACAGACATCTGAGTAAACCTTGTCTAATCCTTTGAGATTCTCAACATCTAACTTCTTTGAGATTATATTCTGAGTTGTCTTTCCCTTTAGACATACCTCACATTCTCCATTAATGTGATTTGGTATATCACCTGTCATTTCTATCCCTGATACCATTGACAAATTCCAAAGCTTTAGAACTGAGCATGTTATTGCATGTCCAAGTTGTTTGTGCCATATATTGAGTAATACCTTCACAACATATACAACTTAAGGATCAGGTACAACTAAGTTTCTATCACAAATGGCCACTTACTGATTTGTGATTGATGATTTGGATATTTGAAAAGCTCAAAAAAGCAAAGTTTAGACAATGACAAAAGATGTTGTTAAGTCTGAGGTCTAAGCCGCAGACGATGAGGCCTGATATACATAATTGTGATGGTCTGTGCACTAGTACAGATCATCAGCTGATTACTACCTATTGTTCTACATATGGTAGTGTCTTTGTG
>Ga0153962_1000299_pt1 | contig 11235 bp, 8 predicted proteins | sample TSFL046MetaG_FD_106657 | JGI IMG/M metagenome (GOLD analysis project Ga0153962, IMG submission 106657) | Attine ant fungus gardens microbial communities from Florida, USA - TSFL046 MetaG | ecosystem: Host-associated > Fungi > Mycelium > Unclassified | place: USA: Florida, Withalacochee...
CCAGCGCTGCGGCTGCCCTTCTCGTCCCCACGGATCGCCTTCCCAGCCTTCTACCAGAAAAAAGTTCAGCGTTACGCGCAGATCTTCATAGGTATGATCCGCTGAGCCAATCGCCGTTGCCTGCGTTACCTCTATGCCGGTCTCTTCCAGCAGCTCACGCTTTAGCGCCTCTTCAGCACTTTCACCAGGCTCAATTTTACCGCCGGGGAACTCCCACATATTCGCCATATGGGATGACGCCGGGCGCTGAGCCAGAAAAATCTCTTTATCGGCGTTACGAATGATGCCAACGGCAACCTGCAGGTGCTTCATACAATTTTTTCCACGTCGGGTGTGTAAATGTGCGCTGATTTTAAAGCATGGGCGCTGCAAAGTTAATCGCGCCGCATTGACAAGAAAAAAGGCGCCGAAGCGCCTTTTTTTACGACTGTCAGGCCAGTCGGCCGTGACACTGTTTATATTTTTTACCGGAGCCGCACGGGCAAAGATCGTTGCGTCCGACCTTGCGCTCGCCGCCCTGCGCGGCCAGCGACGCGGCCGCCGCCGCTTCATCGTCGACATGGCTAAGCTGCTGCTGCTGCGCCAGGCGTTCCGCTTCTTCGCGGCGCTGCTGCTCCATCGCTTCTACCTCTTCCGGCATGCGCACCTGCACCTTGCTCAGCGTGCTGACGACTTCATACTTCAGCGACTCGAGCATAGCCGCGAACATCGCAAAGGATTCACGCTTGTACTCCTGCTTAGGATCTTTCTGCGCATAGCCGCGCAGATGAATCCCCTGACGCAGGTAGTCCATGGCCGCCAGGTGCTCTTTCCACAGCGAATCCAGCGTCTGCAGCATCACGCCTTTTTCGAAGTTGCGCATCATCTCGACGCCGACAATCTCTTCCTTGCTGGCGTAGCTCTCACGAGCGCGCGTCATGATGCGCTCGCGCAGCGTCTCTTCGTGCAGATCCGGCTCTTTATCCAGCCACTCGGCGATCGGCAGGTCAAGATCGAAGTCGGCGCGCAGGCGCTCTTCCAGGCCCGGCACGTCCCACATCTCTTCAAGCGACTGCGGCGGAATGTAGGTGTCGATGGTAGTTTTGAACACGTCTTCGCGAATGCTGTTGATGGTTTCGCTGACGTCGGAAACGTCCAGCAGCTCGTTACGCTGGCTGTAGATAGCGCGACGCTGGTCGTTCGCCACATCGTCATACTCCAGCAGCTGCTTACGGATATCGAAGTTGCGGCTCTCGACTTTACGCTGCGCGTTGGCGATGGCTTTGGTCACCCACGGGTGCTCGATCGCTTCGCCAGGCTTCATGCCCAGTTTACGCATCATGTTAGAAACGCGATCCGAGGCGAAAATACGCATCAGCGCATCTTCCATCGACAGATAGAAGCGGGAAGAACCGGCGTCGCCCTGACGACCGGCGCGGCCGCGCAGCTGGTTATCGATACGACGCGACTCGTGGCGCTCGGTACCGATAATATGCAGGCCACCTGAGGCCAGTACCGCATCGTGGCGCTGCTGCCAGGCCGCTTTAATCTCTTCAATCTGCGCTTCGGTCGGCTCTACCAGCTCGGCAACTTCCGCATGCCAGCTGCCGCCCAGCATAATGTCGGTACCACGACCCGCCATGTTGGTGGCGATGGTGACCGCGCCCGGCTGGCCCGCCTGGGCGACGATGTCCGCTTCGCGGGCGTGGAACTTGGCGTTCAGCACGTTGTGCTTGATGCCCGCGCGCGTCAGCTCGTTAGAAACCACTTCTGATTTTTCGATGGAAATCGTACCCACCAGCACCGGCTGGCCATTAGCGGTACGCTCGCGGATATCCTCGATGATCGCGTCGATCTTCTCTTTTTCGGTCATATAGACCAGGTCCGGCAGATCTTTACGCACCATCGGGCGGTTGGTCGGCACGACGATGGTGTCGAGTTTATAAATAGAGCTGAACTCGAAGGCCTCGGTGTCCGCCGTACCGGTCATACCGGCCAGCTTATCGTAGAGACGGAAGTAGTTCTGGAAGGTGATGGAAGCCAGCGTCTGGTTCTCGTTCTGGATCTCCACGCCCTCTTTAGCTTCAATCGCCTGGTGCAGACCATCGGACCAGCGACGGCCCTGCATGGTACGGCCGGTGTGCTCGTCGACGATAACCACCTCGCCGTCCTTCACAATATAATCTACGTCGCGGGTAAACAGCGCGTGGGCGCGCAGTGCCGCGGTAACGTGATGCATCAGCATAATGTTGGTCGGCGAATAGAGCGATTCGCCCTCTTCCATAATGCCCTGGCTCACCAGCAGCTCTTCCACCTTAACCAGGCCGCGCTCGGTCATGTGCGCCTGACGCGCTTTCTCATCGACCCAGAAATCGCCTTCGCCCTGGAAATTGTCAGAGTCCTCTTTCTCCTGACGCACCAGGCTAGGAATAATTTTATTAACTTTGGTGTACATTTCCGAGCTGTCTTCCGCCGGGCCGGAAATAATCAGCGGCGTACGCGCTTCGTCGATCAGAATGGAGTCGACCTCATCCACCAGCGCATAGTTCAGCTTGCGCTGTACGCGCTCTTCCGGGCTGAACGCCATGTTGTCGCGCAGATAGTCGAAGCCATATTCGTTGTTGGTGCCGTAGGTAATATCAGCCGCATAGGCTTCGCGCTTCGCCACCGAAGGCATGCCCGGCAGGTTAATGCCGACGCTCAGGCCAAGGAATTCGAACAGCGGACGGTTATTTTCCGCATCGCGCTGCGCCAGATAGTCGTTGACGGTTACGACGTGCACGCCTTTGCCGCTCAGCGCATTGAGGTACGCCGGCAGGGTCGCAGTCAGCGTTTTACCTTCACCGGTGCGCATCTCTGCGATGCAGCGATCGTTTAGCACCATGCCGCCCAGCAGCTGCACGTCAAAGTGACGCATGCCGAAAACGCGCTTGCTTGCTTCACGCACCGTTGCGAACGCCTCGGGGATCAGGCTTTCCAGCGTCTCGCCCTTTTTCAGGCGCTCACGGAACTCGTCGGTTTTCGCTTTCAGCTCATCGTCAGAAAGTTTTTCGAAATCCGGCTCCATCTTGTTGATAACGTCTACGACTTTGCGCATGCGGCGCAGAGTACGATCGTTGCTGCTGCCAAATACTTTAGTTAAAATTTTGATTAACATATTAAAAACTTCTCAATTCAGCCGCGTCGCGCGGGCTGCGATAATGAAAAAAGGTATTTTAAAAAACGTTTCAGACAAGCAGCGTAGACGGTCCGGCGCGAATTGCATGGGTTTTACTGCGCCAGTCGGCCAGCGAAGTGGCAGGTGCGAGCGCATCGCGCGGCGCGTTGGCGACCGGCGGCAACGGCTGGCGTAAAGAAGTATGGGTGGTCAGCAACGCCTGCAGCGAATCGATCAGCGCCAGCTTGTGCGCAGCCAGCGGCAGGTTGTCGGGCGTTTCCGCCTGGGGCGTCAGGGTAAAGGAGAGATGGCGGATAACGGTGCGGATGGCGTGCTGATGCCAGTAATCAATGGTAAAGCTGGGGCGGCGCGCCGTTTCCTGCAGCCGGATAAGATGATCGAAGCGCGCGGCATTGCCGACGAAGAGGCTGCTGGAAGAGGATTCGGACGAGGTGTTGAATTCGGCGCTCTGGGCGCAGACAGGCAGGCCAAAGCTGGCCGCCACCATCCCCAACAGGAGATGAGGCCAGAAATAGCGTCTGCCTATATGTCGCCAGCGTAGAAAAATTCCGATCACAACTCTTCCATTGCGCATCAACGATCGCGTCGTTTTTAGGGGTTTGCCGCTCGTCTGCGAACAGCGGCGCTCAGCTTTTCAGAGCGCCTGATAGTACCATTAATGTGGAGCGCCCACATCAGTGTTTAAAGTCGCGCTGGAAGAAAAGCCGCCTGTTTGTTCAGCGTTTCAGCAGGATGGTACTATTTACTGCGAGGCGTGACGAAAATTTAAGGTATCCAAAAAACGCAATAAAAAAGGCTGGCGCCGCTGACCGGAGAGGGGTGTCAGCATAACCAGCCTTTAAGGATTCTGGGGTAATTAAGCCAGAACCAGATTCGGTGCCTTGAACGCCAGCGGCAGTTCCGCTTCGTCTTCGAAGGTAGCCCATTCCCAGGCTTCTTGTTTCGCCAGGACGGCCTGCAACAGCTTGTTGTTCAGTGCGTGACCTGATTTGAACGCGGTAAACGCGCCAATAATGTTGTGGCCGCACATAAACAGGTCGCCGATCGCATCCAGCATTTTGTGACGAACGAATTCATCTTCAAAACGCAGGCCTTCTTCATTCAGCACGCGGAAATCGTCGAGACCGATAGCGCAATCCAGACTACCGCCCAGGCACAGGCCTTTGGATTGCAGATACTCGATTTCACGCATAAAGCCGAAGGTACGCGCGCGGCTGATCTGACGAACAAAAGAGTCGGCAGAGAAGTTCAGCTGATAGCGCTGAGAGCTGGAATCGATCGCCGGATGGCTAAAGTCGATGGTGAAGTCGAGAGAGAAACCGTTATAGGGTTTGATCTCGGCCCACTTATCGCCATCTTCCACGCGAACAGTCTGCTTAACGCGCACAAATTTCTTCGCGCTGTTCAGCTGTTCGATGCCCGCATCCATCAGCAGATAGATAAAGGGCGCGGCGCTGCCGTCCATAATTGGAATTTCCGGCGCATCCACTTCAACGATAATGTTGTCGATACCCAGGCCAGCCAGCGCGGCGTTCAAATGCTCAACCGTCGAAATACGCACGCCTTCATCATTCACCAGACAGGTACTCAGCATGGTGTCGCGCACGTATTTTGCATCAGCCGGGAAATCAACCGGTGGATTCAAGTCAGTGCGACGATAGATGACCCCGGTATTAGCCGGCGCAGGGCGTAGTGTCAGCGTGACTTTCTTGCCGGTATGCAAACCGACGCCAGTCGCCTGAACAATACGTTTTAATGTCCTTTGTTTGATCATCGTATTATCTCGCAATATTACCCATCCGACCGCCAGTATACTTTACCAGCGGGCGAACACTTTAGCACAAAGAGCGGGAATTCCCAATTCTCAGGTTATTCCTAATCGGCCTGCTTACGCAGAAACGCTGGAATATCAAGGTAATCGGGCTCTTTGTTTGACTGCGCGGTCTGGTCGTTAGCTACCTTAGCCGCCGGTTTTTGCTCCTGCGGCAGCGGCGACATGCCGTGCTGCTGGTAGCGATGATCCATCACAGGCTGGCTGGCTGGCTTGTTGGTCACCAGGGTAATTTCCGGACGCTTATCCATGCCGATGCCGGTGGCTACCACGGTAACGCGCAGTTCGTCGTTCATCTCCGGATCGAGGGAGGTGCCGATAACCACGGTCGCGTTGTCAGACGCGAAGGCGCGGATGGTGTTACCCACGGTTTCGAACTCATCCAGACGCAGGTCGAAGCCCGCCGTGATGTTGACCAGCACGCCGCGCGCGCCAGAAAGATCGATATCTTCCAGCAGCGGGCTGGAGATGGCCATTTCCGCCGCCTCTTCCGCGCGGTCTTCACCGCAGGCGACGCCGGAACCCATCATGGCGTAACCCATTTCGGACATAACGGTGCGCACGTCGGCAAAGTCGACGTTCATCAGGCCCGGACGCGTAATCAGCTCGGCGATGCCCTGTACCGCGCCTTTCAGCACGTCGTTTGCCGCGCCGAAGGCGTCGAGCAGAGAGATACCGCGACCCAGCACTTTCAGCAGCTTGTCGTTCGGAATCGTGATCAGGGAATCCACATGCTTAGAGAGCTCGGCGATGCCCTGCTCGGCAAAGGCCATGCGCTTTTTGCCTTCAAAGTTGAACGGCTTGGTTACCACCGCAACGGTCAGAATACCCAGGTCTTTGGCCACTTCCGCCACCACCGGCGCAGCGCCGGTGCCGGTGCCGCCGCCCATGCCGGCAGCGATAAACACCATGTCTGCTCCCTCTAACGCAGAACGCAGTGCTTCGCGATCTTCTTCCGCAGAGGTACGACCAACTTCCGGATTCGCTCCGGCACCCAGACCTTTGGTGATATTGGTACCGATCTGGATAGTCTGGCCAACCGCTGTTTTACGCAACGCCTGGGCGTCGGTGTTTACAGCGAAGAATTCCACACCTTCGATACGCTCGCGTACCATGTGCTCTACGGCGTTGCCGCCGCCTCCGCCGACGCCGATGACTTTAATCACCGCGTCATTGGTTAATTCCATCGGTTCAAACATGATTTCTCTCCGTTATGTGCCTGTCGCCTGGAGACCATAAACCGTGCCAGCATGGTCTCCTTTCTAAAATCAAAATTCTTTCTTCAACCAGCTATTGATGCGCTTGAACCAGTTGCCCACCGATGCGCGTTTTTCCGTCTCTGCATCGCCGTTCATATGGGACTCTTTGCCATAGTGCAGCAGTCCCACTGCGGTCGAGTAATAAGGTTCCTGCGCGTAATCCGTCAATCCTGTAATATTGAGCGGCTGCCCGATGCGCACCTGCGTATGGAAAACGCGTTGCGCGCAGGCGGCGAGCCCCTCAATTTGCGCCGCGCCACCGGTCAGCACGATCCCGGCTGCCAGATGATGCTTAACGCCCTGCTGACGCAGTTGTTCCTGTAGCTGCAAAATCTCGTCGTTGACCAGATTCAGCAATTCGGTGTAGCGCGGCTCGATCACTTCGGCCAGCGTCTGCCGTTGCAGACTGCGCGGCGGACGTCCGCCCACGCTCGGCACCTCGACATTTTCGTCTTTGCCGACAATCGATCCCAGCGCGCAGCCGTGGCGAACCTTGATCGCTTCCGCATCTGTCGGCGGCGTGCCGAAGGCGTAGGCGATATCGCTGGTGACCACGTTACCCGCATAGGGGATCACTTTAGTGTGACGCAGCGCGCCGCCTGTATAAACAGCGATATCCATTGTACCGCCGCCGACGTCGACAACACAGACGCCAAGCTCACGTTCATCTTCGGTCAGCACCGCGAAACTGGACGCCAGACCGGCAAAAATCAGTTGGTCAACTTTCAGGCCGCAACGTTCAACGGCCTTGACGATATTTTTCGCCATATCGTTGTGACATGTGATCAGGTGCACTTTTGCCTGCATGCGCACGCCCGACAAGCCGACCGGATTTTTAATGCCTTCCTGATAATCGATAGCGTATTCCTGAGGAATAACGTGCAGGATGCGGTGCTCATCGCGCACGCGCACTGACTTGGCAGTGTGTACGACGTTTTCCACATCATCCTGAGTCACTTCCTCTTCGGAAATCGGAACCATCCCGATTTCGTTCTGGCAGCTGATATGTTTGCCCGATAAAGCGAGATAGACGGAAGAGATCTGGCAATCCGCCATCAGCTCGGCCTGATCGATGGCGCGCTGTACGCATTTCACCACCGACTCAAGGTCGTTTACGCCGCCTTTATCCATACCGCGGGACGGGCAGCTGCCCACCCCGATAATGTTGACCATACCATCGGGCAGAATTTCCCCAACCAGGGCGGCAACCTTCGCGGTGCCAATTTCGAGTCCAACTACCAGTTTTCTGTCCGTTGCCTTGATCATTGTTTAGCCTGTGCCTGGTTCTGTTGCTGATTACTGTCCTGGAGCGCTACGGGCTCCGGCGTCCAGCCCACGGCGGCACCCGAGTCGTACCGCAAATCTACATAGCTGATACGCTTGTGCTCGTTCTGCCCTTGCTGCTGCAACGCCGGATAGAGCTCGATAAATCGGTTAAGACGCTTCATGGGCTCGCCGCGTCCCAGTTCGATGCGCACATCGTCGCTGGTGACCAGCTGCCATGACCGCCGCGCCGTCATCGACGCGGCCTTCAGGATAAACTTGTTGGCCTTCAGCACGTCGCTCATGCTGTGATAACCCGCCAACACCTCTTTTTCGCTGCCTTCCGGTCCGTACAGCATCGGCATCGTTTCCTTGCCGATGTGGCTGGCGGGAACGCTGAAGGAGACGCCGTCCGCATCCACCATATGCAGATCGTTCCAGCGCGCCACCGGCACATACTCCACCAGGTGAATTTTTAGCTCGTCAGGCCACTGCTTGCGCACGCTAACCTGTTTAATCCACGGCAGTCGTTCAATCTGCTGCTGGAGGATGTTGACATCCTGCGACATAAAGGTGCCCGGCGCGCCCAGCGACAAAATCGCCTGGCGAATATCATCGTGCGTGGTGTAGTGGGTTTCGCCCGTCACCACCAGCCGTGAAAGCGGCAGGCGCGACGCGTCGTTCATCCACTTCAGTACCACTAACCCGCCAAAAATCATAATGCCAATGACCATCAGCAGAAAAACGATGCCGAAAAGTCTGGCCCCGTTGCTGCGTCCCGTGCGCACGCGCTCCTGGGGTTCGCGGTTCCGTGCGTTAAGTGCGGCCTGTGACATATCAGTCAGCCAGCTCCAGAATACGCGCCACCAGCTGCGAGAAGCTCATGCCCGCAACCTTTGCCGCCATCGGCACCAGGCTGTGGCTGGTCATGCCTGGCGAGGTGTTCGCCTCCAGCAGCTGGAAGTTGCCTTCGCCGTCCGCCATCACGTCTACCCGTCCCCAGCCGCTACAGCCCAGCGCGCGCCATGCGTCCCAGACCAGCTTCTGCAGTTCCGCTTCCCGCTCCGGACTCAATCCCGCCGGGCAGAAGTATTGAGTATCGTCAGAAATGTATTTTGCTTCATAGTCATAAAATTCGCTGGCGGTCTGAATACGTATCGCTGGCAGAATACGCTCGCCGAGAATGGCGACCGTATACTCCGCGCCGCCGAGAAACGCCTCAATCAGCACGTTGTCGTCATGACGAAAGGCTTCTTCCAGCGCGGCAGGCAGCGTCTCCAGCGTATTGACGCGGCTGATGCCGACGCTGGAGCCTTCGCTGCTCGGTTTGACGAACAGCGGCAGGCCCAGCGCCTCGACGGCGTCGCGCGTTTCCGCGCTCAGCCCCGCCTGATACTGCTCGCGCGTCAGCCAGACAAATCGGCCAGAGGGCAACCCGCGCCCCTGCCAGAGCAGTTTGGTGCGCAGTTTATCCATGGTAATGGCCGACGCCATCACGCCGCTGCCGGTATAGGGCAGCTGTAAAAACTCCAGCACCGCCTGCAGCGTGCCGTCTTCGCCTCCGCGACCGTGCAGCGCGATAAATGCGGCGTCGAAGCCCTGCTCTTTCAGCGTCAGCACCGAGACGTCGCGGGTATCGACCGCGTGCGCGTTAACGCCCGCCTCGCGCAGACCTGCCAGCACCGCGCTGCCTGACATCAGCGAAACGTCGCGCTCCGCCGAGGTGCCGCCCATCAGGACGGCGACTTTATCAGCCATGACGATCCTCCGCTTTACGCTCGGGCTGCAGCTTACAATCCGCCAGCTTGCGCGCCACTTTGCCTACGTTGCCGGCGCCCTGCACCAGAATCAGATCTTTGCCCGACAGCAGCGGCGCCAGCATCTCCGGCAGCGCGTCATGATCCGGCACCAGCACCGGATCGACCTTGCCGCGGCCGCGGATAGAGCGACACAGCGCGCGGCTGTCCGCGCCTGGAATCGGGGTTTCACCCGCCGCGTAGACATCCAGCATTAGCAGCACGTCGACCTGCGACAGCACGTTGGCGAAGTCGTCGAACAGATCGCGGGTGCGCGTATAGCGGTGCGGCTGAAATACCATCACCAGCTTTTTATCCGGCCACCCGGCGCGCGCCGCCTTAATAGTGGCGTCAACTTCGGTCGGGTGATGGCCGTAATCGTCGACCAGCATCGCCGTGCCCGGATTGCCGTTTACCGGCTCCGTTGGGAATTCGCCGAGCAGATCGAAGCGACGACCGGTTCCCTGGAAGCTTTCCAGCGCGGCAAGAATAGCGCTGTCGTCAATGCCCTCTTCGCTCGCCACCGCAACGGCCGCCGCCGCGTTGAGCGCGTTATGACGGCCCGGCGCATTCAGCGTCACCTGCAGAAGCGGCTTGTCATGGCGCACCAGGGTAAAGTGCCCCTGCGCGCCGCACTGCTCATAGTGTTCGATGCGCACGTCGGCGTCATCGCTGAAGCCGTAGGTGGTGATGTGACGCCCCACGCGCGGGATCAAATCGCGGATCACCGCATCATCGATGCACATTACCGCACGGCCGTAAAACGGCAGATTGTGCAGAAAGTTGATAAACGTCTGCTTCAGGTTTTCGAAATCGCCCTGGTAGGTGTCCATGTGGTCAGCTTCGATATTGGTCACCACCGCCACCATCGGCTGCAGATGCAGGAATGAGGCGTCGCTCTCGTCCGCTTCCGCAATCAGATAGCGGCTGCTGCCGAGACGCGCGTGCGTACCCGCCGCCTTCACCAGTCCGCCGTTAACGAAGGTTGGATCCAGACCGCCCTCTGCATAGATGCTCGACACCATCGCCGTGGTGGTGGTTTTGCCGTGCGTGCCGGCAATCGCGATGCCGTGACGAAAGCGCATCAGCTCCGCCAGCATCTCGGCGCGGCGAATCACCGGAATTCGCTGCTCGCGCGCCGCAACCAGTTCAGGGTTGTCCTGCGCCACCGCGCTGGAGACCACCACCACGCTAGCGTCGGTGACGTTTTCCGGGCGATGGTTGAAATAGATGGTGGCGCCCAGCGCCGCCAGATGCTGCGTCACCGCGTTCGGCGCCAGATCGGAGCCGCTAATATGGTAACCCTCGTTCGCCAACACTTCGGCAATACCGCCCATGCCGGCACCGCCGATGCCGACAAAGTGAATGTGCCGGACGCGACGCATCTCGGGCACAATGGAGCGCAGTTTTGCCAGTTGTTGTGTATTCATCGTTCTCAGTTACCTGTCATCGTTATCCGTGCCTGTTGCGGCACCGGCCAGCTACGCTGGCCCGATTATTCACTTCGCGGCGCGCGCCACTTCTCGCGCGACCCGTTCGGTCGCATCGGGGATCGCCACCTGGCGGGCTTTTTCCGCCATGCTCAACAGCGTTGGGCGATCCCAGCGGCGCAGCGTTTCCGCCACGGCATCCGCAGTAAACTGCGGCTGCTCAAAAATTTTGGCCGCGCCCGCTTTTTCCAGCGGCAGCGCATTCCAGTACTGCTGACGATCTTTATGCTGAAAAGGCACGAAAATCGCCGGTAAGCCCGCAGCGGCGATTTCGCTGACGGTGAGCGCGCCGGAGCGGCAAACCACCACGTCCGCCCAGGCGTAGGCGGCCGCCATATCATCAATAAATTCCGTGACCTTGTGCTGCGTCTGGCCGACCTGCTGGTACGCCTTAAGCACATCCTGCTGCGCGCCTTTGCCGGTCTGGTGCCACAGCGTC
>Ga0153962_1000300_pt1 | contig 11232 bp, 4 predicted proteins | sample TSFL046MetaG_FD_106657 | JGI IMG/M metagenome (GOLD analysis project Ga0153962, IMG submission 106657) | Attine ant fungus gardens microbial communities from Florida, USA - TSFL046 MetaG | ecosystem: Host-associated > Fungi > Mycelium > Unclassified | place: USA: Florida, Withalacochee...
ATTTTATTATGATTACAAAGCAAAAAGACAACAAAGAAAGTGAGACAAAGAAAACCTCTGAATTCCCAATTCTAGCAAGGCCATAATGATGGTACGGCACTTCTCCTGGATACCGACTAACCCTACTCCAGCAACCCTTCCTCGCACAATGGTTGGGCCTTGAGCGTTTCGACAGATCGTAGACAGAGACGGCGGTCTTGAGCCGTCTCGTTCTTGTGTGTGTTCTCTTCATCTAATCTCCTTACTACTTCTCTTCTCCGCTTCCCGGTCCTTTCTCCTACCTCTGTGATATACTTCTCACTCTTCTACCTGCCGGTTTCCTCCTGCCGTCACTATGAGGTGCCTTCACGATGGTACGACTCTCTTGATCTCATTATAATTAGCTATCAGTGATGATGGCCTGCATCTGATCGTAACTGTTCTTTAAATAGGGCCTCCGGCAGCTGCGGCATGATGTCATTTGGACCGCATAGTCCGTCCTAAGTTTGTTTCCGCCCTCGAGAGCACTTCTAGAAGGGAGATCTGTTAGGTATCCAATACGGGGTGCCTGGGCAAGCGTCTATGAGGTGTATGTAGCGGTGGTCACAGCCGCTACCCTGCTACTCGAGCTAGATGCTCAAGTCCACGACTAGGTGTCTAGAGGAAAGTTTCTGGGGGGCTGAGCTCGTCTCTCGAGCTGGTTATTCCTGTTATTAAGGTGCAGAATGTCACTTAATTTGCCTAAAGTTTTGTACAGCATAACAACGATATGATGTTTGAGATTTAAGAATGACCTAATATGGTCTGACATTAAGATACATTTATCCCATTTCTTAAGATAAAGCTCTTGAAAATAATAGTGAATATTAGTATTCTGTCTTTGAGTGATGTGAAGTTAACAAAGATGGTTTCATATCTCTTTTGATAAAGTAGCAGATTGGACATGCTTATGCTGTCCAAATTTGATAGCCCCTTGCATTAGGCCTATAGTAGCTAGATCAGATTCGAGCCACTAAGTATGTGTGTTTTGTAAGCGGTATTATGCCGTACAAATCTTTAGGCAAAATAAGTGACATTTTGCACCCTAATAGCTAGAATAACCAGCTCGAGAGAAGAGCTCAGCTCCCCTAGAGATGTTCCCTAGATGCCCAGTTGTGGACTCGAGTACCTAGCTTGAGTAGCAAAGTAGTAGCTGTGACTACCGCTATATACATCTCATAGACGCTTGCCCAGATGCTCCATATCAGATTTTCGATGAATTTCCCTTCTAGAAGTGCTCTTAGGGATGGAAGCAAACTTAGCAGAATTAGTGCTACCCAAGTGACGTTATACCTCAGCCACCGGTGGTCTTATTTACAGAAGAGTTATGATCAGATCCGAGCCATCACCACTGATGGCTAATTATAGTAAGATCAAGAGAGTCGAAACCTCGCAAAGTCATATCGCAATGACAGTAGAAGGACACTGGAGGACAAGGACATAGAAGAAATATAGTAAGGACTAAGGAGAATAGAGAAAGAGATCAAGAAAGATGGTTTGAGAAAGACGACGTAACCAAGATCGAGATGGTATACGACCGCTACTTCTCTCTACAGCCTGTCAATAGGCTTGAGAGTTGTCCATCATGCAGAGGGGAATTTCAGAAGTAGGACTAGAAGACTAGAAAGCGATCACCTAGTGTTTGGGAAGGCACTGTCTCATCATTGCAGCCTTACTATGTTTGGGAATTCAGAGGATTTCTTTGTTCTAATTTCTTTGTTGCCTCGCTTGCTTTGTAATCTTAATAAAATACTCTAGGGCACAGAAGGGAACTCAAGCATCATACCCCTACTATTATCCCTCTCTATTGCTCTAGAGCTTAATGGCTATTTTGAGTGACTAAGTTTCCTACTTTCTAAGTGTTCTACTTTACTTTCTAGACACCTACCAAACCTCTCCCTCAATGGGAATTTGAGCCCCAATGGACTTGGGCATTCACTTACACTAGGAGTTAATAGCTTGCTACATGTCATTGGAGTCAGCTTCCAGTTGTACAGTTAGCTGAAAAAGAGCCCACACGATAGCACGGGAGTTCTAGGTAGTACTGCTGTATCGACGGCGAGCCAGACTACTAGACTAGGTAAGGGCAGTAGTGTCACAATGTGAGATGAACATGTGTCTTAGAGATCCTATCCTAGTGAGATCTACCTCAAGTGGATTCTTAAGCTTCTTTATTATTCTTTCTTTCAGTTATTCGAGTCTCTTTTTTTATTACACTCTTTGTTTAAGCTCTCTTTCATATTTGATTATCTCCCCAGTGCCTACTTGTTTAGTGCACAACTGTAAAACATCTTGGAGATCATTATATTTTTATTTGTTATTACCCTTGTCTTGAGATCAAATTCCCTTTGATCCTCATCATCGATGATGGGGATCAAAAGGTTTGATCACAAAACAAAGGTAAAAGCAAGGTCAGAGAGGTGAAATCTCCAAACTGCTTCACAATTGTGTACTAAACAAGTAGGCACTGGGAAGATAAATCAAATAATAGAGAGCTTACTCAAGGTGAATGTCTAAAGAATAACCAAAACATATCAAATAGAAACCTAAGAAGAAAAGAACTGTTTTTAGTATTCACTCGAGAGAACTCTCACCATAATAGGATTCCTAAGACACGTGTTTATCTCGCGCCGTGACACTACTGCCCTTACCTAGTCTAGTAGCCTGGCTCGCTGTTGATACAGCAGTACTACCTAGAACTCCTGTGCTATCATGTGGGCTCTTCTTCAGCTGACCGTACAACTGGAAGCCAACTTTAATGACCTATAGCGAGTGGTTAGCTCCTAGCATAAGCAAATGCCCAAGTCTGTTGAGCTTGAGTCTCTCTTTGAGAGAAGTTTTATAGAGTTTTCATAAAGCAAACACAAAAGAAAACCTCAAATCACTCAAATAGCCTTTTAGCTCTAGAGCAACAGAGGGAGAAATGATGGGGGTGGAAAGTCTTTTTGTCCCTTCTGTGCCCTAGAGTATTTTATTAGGATTACAAAGCAATAATACAACAAAAGAAAAGAAACAAAAAAAACTTCCAAATTCCCAAAGATAGTAAGAGTGAAATGATGAGATGGTACCTCTCCCAATTACTTGGCTACTACTCCTTACTCCTTTAATCCTACTCCTGGGGTTTTTCTCTAAACAATATATAGCTCTTGAGCCTTTTGATGGGCCATAGAAAGAGGTGGCAATCTCGAGTTGTTTTGCTCTCGAGTACATTATCTTCATCAAATATCTCTTCTTCTATCTCTCTATCTGACCTCTTTGCCTGACCTCTCTAGTCCTTCTACTACTCTATACTTTATCATATCTTTAAGTCTCAGTCTTCTTCTGTTAGGTTTGTGATACAGTCCTCGAGAGGACTCGTCTTACTAGTTCTTGCTATAATTAGCCATCAGCAATGATGGCCCTGCTCTAATGGTAACCTAAACATTATAAATAAGTGACTGCTGCTGAGATATGACATCATTCTATTAGAGAACATCTTCAAAGGTTCTTTCTGCTCTTAAGAGCACTCTAGAGAGGAGTTCTGTTATAGATCTGTTATGAAATTCTCTGGACAATGTTTATGAGGTCTCTGTAGTGGTGGTCATAGCTACTACTCTGCTACTCAAGTGGTATGCTTGAGTCCACGACTAGGCATCTAATAATATCTCTGGAAGGCCGAACTTGTCTCTCAAGCTAGTTATTCTCATTATTATGATGAAAAATATCACTTTTATTGCCTAAACAGCTGTCCAGCGTGACAGCAGATTCACTCCTTATAGTCATCAAAGCTAAAGGGCAACAGTTTATTTGTTGTAGCATTGATGGAAGGATTAGCAGAGGGTTTAGGAGGAGAAGGTCGCTAGTTATCAACAATGAGCTAGAAAAGTTGAGCCTAAAGAGTAGATATTATATTGTCAGCCTAGGCATAGTAATTATTTCTATTTAATTTGGGAAAGGTAAGTATTGAAGACATTTCACCAACAGGTACTGTTAAAACTTTAGACCTTATAGTCGAATATGCGTTTTAACTTAAAGCCTATATCTAACACTTGATATCTTTATGCTTCTTGTTTAAGGATCCAGTTAAGGTTTTCAGTGAAGTTATATCGGGGAGAGATGTCAATGAGACTTTGAGTAGCACCCTTGAGATTGTCTTATGACAAGTAAGAGTACCAATTCCTCAGAGTAAGATTTTACAAAGGAAATACAGAAAGAGAGAACTTGCTGTTCCCTTCTCTTTCTTGTTTGTATTTATCCTAACTAGGTATTGTGACTATATTACAATGTGGTAACACTACTTATAACTATGGGTGACTAGTTAAGTGACAGTCCAGTAATAGAAGTAATGAGAGTAACAAGTCGAGTCATTGTCTAATAATGGGTCAATCTAGTGTTGTTCCATTTAGCACAAGTCCAAAGATAGAAAGGAAGAGATAGTCCAAGATTTCTTCAAAGAGTCCTGTTTATTCTGTAAGTCCATAGTCTTTTAGAGTTCTCAGACATTAGTTGCATTACTGCATAATAATGTCTTCGTCTAATATTGCTAATATCTTGTTTACTAACCATTCATTATTAGATCATAGCTGATAATAGTTGTAGTCTCATTCGATATTTATAACAGATACTATAACCTAACAGATAAAATACACAAGTATATCTTTGAAACTTAAGAAATACTGGACCAAAGTAAGACCAGATAGAAACAACTAAGTAAATTGAATGTTCAGGAGGAAAAACAAAAGATATATACACCTAAGACCAGATAGAAACAACTATTTTTAGGGCTTACACAATGAATACTTTATATACAATACAAGTGTACAGTTATTTACCTAAGAATAGACATGTTTCAGGTATTTTTACATATGTCTCTTATTCTAGAACATAATGAGACAAGAGGAGAAATAATGAAAGGTAAATAATAAACTTTGTCAAAATAAGGAGAAGAATTAAGTGCTTATTGCTTAGTCTTTATATCTATCACAATCCTGTGATACCATGTCACTTAGCATAGGTCTACCTAACTCTTTTTAATATTGATAAGAACTATATAGTTTGTAGTACAGATAGTTTCTCTGTTATTATAGAACTTAGTTTTATTATTTTAAGTCTATTAACCATTATTGCTCAAACTTTTTTCTTGTTCAGCCTCCTAGGCTATCATTTATTAAATTGAAAAGTTATATAATAGAGGGTGTAATTTGTTATTGAAGTCATATTTTTTAAGCTTTTAAACTTGATAATACTAGAATTTGATTTCTTTATTGGTATTGCTTATCACAAAGTCTTATTATCTTATTCTCTTATTTTCCTCAGTATTTGGATGACATAACTCAGGACTATTGAAATGGTCTAGTATATATAGACCAGGTTCAACCAGATTGTTACCAAACTGGAATAGTACTCATACTTTAGTCTATAATGCTTATAGTATAGTATAAAGTTTCTTTTTTTCTATTTAATAGCTATTACTACTCTTTTACTCCCTCAGTTGTCTACTTTACCCTACAATGCCTGAGCTTATATATTTGATAGGTTATGGGCCCAAGCACTTAATAAACTTTACTAAAAAATCAATATTAAACAAACTTACCAGAATATCATTAATTACTTTTACTTTGTTTGAATTAGACAAATTCAATGACTTTAACTAGACATTATAGAGAAGACTTATTCACACAATAGCTATATCAAAAGAAGCCTTTGGTTATTATGATAGATTTATTAAGCAATCCTCTATTTTACCAGATAATGAAACCTATTTTACTAAAACTTCCTAGAACTCAGAAATCTCATTCCCAAAAGAATAAAGAGCACATGATACTTAGACTTTGGGTCTACTTTTAATCAATATAAAGAACCTAGCCAGATTAGGAATCAATGTTGATAGTACTGTAGTTAAGGCCTAGACTTTATACATAAACACTTATGAAAAAGTATTTAACATGATATAATTAAATGTGGAACAAATCCTATAAAATACAATTTACTTTGATTATATGTCACAAAAACCCAGTCATACATTGGTTTGACTTAGAATGTAATCATAATAAATTACAAACTTATATACTAAAGAAATATTCTAGAACATTCTTGGAAATTCTCTTAGATTATGGCATTGACTTGATTTTTTAATACTATATGTACAACAAGTAGCCTGATGCCAGAGTTTTAGGATCAAAACTAATGAAGACTTCAAGAATATAATTATATGTTAGTAACTGACAAATAGACCTTAGCTTAGAGTTTAAACCAAGATATTTTTCAGGGTTAGAAAAAAACTCAATAGAGTCTTTACTTGATTTTGTTACACTACTTATATGCTTTATACTATTTGTTTTTATTTAGATTACAAGTTTTTTCTCTTTACTAGTTTGACTCTTATACATTAACACAAGACCATGAAGGACTTAGAGTTTACCCTAAGTGAATGTTCAGGAAGAACTCAATAGAGTTCTTCATTATATTCAGTATATTACTTATACTATTTCTATATGGTCTATACACTAGTAATCCTGTAGTTACATATTCTTCTGGAATATTTTTTAACCACCTGACCTAGTCATGTGATATAGCTTACTTAAGTTTATTCTGCTATTTATAGTTTAATTCTGTTATATGCTTTAAGGTTATAAATTAACTGTTCAAAAGCATAAGAAGTTATTTTTTTTCTTGGGCTCCTCATAACATAGCTCTCCTTTTAAGTTTCCTTATCCCAAGGAATTTTTTCATTGACTCCAATTTTTGTCCCATCTCTTTTTCATATCTCTTTTGTCTCTATCTTTATAATAGTTTTGCCATAGACTCCCTAGGTAGTTCTTGACTAAACTTTTTCTCTTTTTTTTCTAGCTTCTGTTGTCTTAGTTCTTTAGTCTCTTTTCCATACTTTCTCTCATACTCTTCTACCAACTCTTTCATGTTCTCCAGATTTTTCCTGCTTTCTCAAGCATTTTCTTTTGCTGTGTACTCTTTTTATCTGACCAGGAACTTTTCCTTTCCTCTCACTGTCCTCTTGTTCAATATTTTCTCCACCTCAACCTCTTCCTCTCCTTTAATGATGACTGGTTTTGGTGGTATTTTCTTTTGTCCCTCCACTTGTGGTTTATAGAGTTGTGCTCTACTTACATTGACTACAGAGTATATCTTAATAGACCTAGGTAATTCTAACTCTATTGCATTACTTGAGATGATCCTCTTGATTTTGTAAGATCCTACAAAGTATTTAATTAGCTTTTTCAATCTTTTCCCCTTTATTTGCTACTTTAAGTCTTTTGTACTTAGTAACACTAAGTCCTCTACTTTATATTCTTCTCACCTTGTTTTCTATCTGCAAACTTTTTTATTTTCTCTTGTGCTTTTCCTAGTATTGCCTTTACTTCTTTTTGGATCTTCTTCATTTTTTCTATGAATTTTTCTGCTGCCTTGTACTTTTCTTTTCTTCTTTCTTTAAACCCCATCCTTGGGTTTTGACTATAAGTTTACTTTGAATAGGAATATTTTTGTTGCTAAGTAGATCTTGTTATTGTAAGCAAACTCTGCTATTCCTAACTAGTTAGGCCATTGCTCTTGTCTATAGTCAATAAAAACCCTTAGGTACTACTCCAGCTCCTGATTTACCCTTTCTATCTATTTGTCTATTTGGGAGTAGTAGGCCATTAAGAGCTTTGTTTGAATCCCCAATAAGTCATTTAACTCTTTTATCATTCCTACTGTGAATTGTACTCCTCTATCTAATATGATGCTCTTTGGAAGCCCATATAGTTTTTATATGTAGTCCTAAAACAACCTTGCAAGGCCTTTTTACTGATATTTTTTCCATAGTTGCTATAAAATATGCTATTTTACTGAACCAGTCATATACTACTAAGATGGTATTGTATTCCTAGGCCAGTAGTAGTTTAGTAATGAAGTCTGCTGAAATGTGGCTCTACAGTTTCTCTGGGATAACATTAGGTATTAACTTCCTTGCTAGTACTTTGCTTTGGTTCTTACATTATTGACAAACATTGCATTTATTTATATATTTCCCTATTTCTTTTGTTACTTCTAGCCACCAATAGTTCCTTGTAACTATTTCTGTTGTCTTCTATCTTCCTCCATGTCCTCTTACTAGGATATTATGACATAGTCAAATTATCTTCTCTCTTAGTTTTCTTTTTGGCACGTAGATTTGTTCTTCTTTTAAAACTACCCTATTCTCTATTTCTCATTCCTTAGTGATTTTATCCCTAATTTTTTTGATTCTTCTACTGTCTTTATTACTCTTTTATTCTCCTTCTCTATGTCTTTTTGATTCTCTCTCTTAAGCCTTCTTCTTTTACCAGTATTTCTGCTTCTTTAACCCATCTCAGTTTTATTAACATCTAGTCCTTATTATTCCTTTTTACTTCTTTCTGCTAGTCTAGTCTTCTAATTAACCCATTTGCCTTTTTCATGCTTTTTCCTGGAACATGTTTTAGTGTAAAATTGAATTAGGATAGATACAGAGTTCATTTTGCTTGTTTTTGATTTAACTTTTGGCTTGTTATAAAATACTAGAGGTTTTTGTGGTCTGTCTAGATCTCAAATTCTTATTTTTCCCCTTTTAAATAGTATCTCTATGCTTCTAAACACCTAATTACTACCAATATCTCTTTGTTATGAATTTCATAGTTTTACTCTGTGTCAGGAGAGCTAACTCCGAGCCAGAATTAAGCCAACTGCTCTTTATCAGTGTTAGACAAAGAGAACTCATTAGAGTCCTTGCTGTCATGACTTGGCAAAACAACTAAGTCATTATTTATATTTCTTTTTCTTTTCTTATTGGACTTACAACTACAAGATGGAGCGCAGGAAAGTATCACATGACTTTGTCACAATGTCACAATGGTGTGACAGATAGTCACGGATGGTCATGTCACAGGTCATGGTCACAGTGTGTCACATGACTAGAGTAACATGAGGACCATGGGAGAGTAAGTGTATAGCCATAGTAGTAAAATGTATAAGTAGTAGAGAATCAAGTGAGAACTCCATCGAGTTCTCTTTGTCAAACTCTGAACAAAGAAACAGTTGGCTTAATTCTGGTCATCGGACTTTAGACGCTGATACTCGCTGTATTGGGTTAATCTACTTATACTAATTCTAGTTAGTCTATGTACTCTTTACTTGCACTCCTAGCTAAACTCTTGTGACATCATGTGACATGATATGACTTATGTAACTTTGATGTCATATCCTATCACAAAGTGTGATATGACTTTCCTATACTATTTATAGAAAAATAAATGAAAAATAAAATAAAATAAAAATAAAAAATCTTAGTGAGGTGATTCATAATACTCTGTGGTATTTAATGACTTAGAGATAAAGGCTACTAGCCTCTACTTTTTATTCTCATACTTTGTTGATAGTACCTCTCTTCATTGCATAATCTAATACATTTTCTTTTTCTCTCATTTTCCTATTTATGTTTGGAATAGCTAAGACTCATTCTATAGTAAACTTTTCTTTTATCTTTTCAAATATCTCCTTTTATTTCTTTTTCCATTTTCATTTCTATTCTTTTTTGACTAGTACATATAGTAGGGCTACTATTTTTGCAAAGTTTTTGATGAATTGCCTATAGTAGTTGATAAGATCTAAAAACTTCTGTACTTCCTTGATGTTTTTGGGTATTAGTAAATTTAGCATCTCTTTTATCTTTTCTTTTTGTATCTTTACTCCCTTTGGGCCAACTATCACTCCTAAGAATTCTATTTCTTTAATCTTCTACTTGTATTTCTCTAACTTTACGAATAGGTCATTCTCTTTTGGTCTCTTTAATATCTTCTTCACTAATTTATTATGCTTCTTCTTTGTATTAGTGGCTACTAGTATATCATCAATGAATATTGCTATGTCTCCTTGATTTATTATGTCTTAGAATAGATCACTTATTATAGTTTGAAAGATAGTAGAGAAATTGGTCAACCTAAAGTACATAATAGTTAGTTCGTATACCCCAATGTGCATTATAATTAGATACTTGTCATGACTTGGCAAAATAGCTAAGTTATTTTCTATTTTCCTTTTTATTTTGTTTTGTTTTATTTAGTTAGATCATTACTAAGGTGGAGTGTGGAAAAGTATCATGTGACAGTCACAGAGTCACAAAAAAAAAGGTGTGACAGATGTCACAAAATGGTCATATCACAGGTCACAACATGTGATAAGGTAGTTACATAATAGAAGTAGCATGAAGACTATAGAAGAATAGAGCATAGCTACCAAAATAAAATGTATAAGTAGTATAAAAAATCCAATGGGAACTCTATCGAGTTTTTTTTGTTAACTCAAACTTGGAATAGATTTAAGTTGTCTTGGCTAAAGTCTTATAACACTCATTACTACTAAGAAAGTGTCCTTCTCAACTAATTCTCATAATTTGTTTATCTTTCTAAATTCATATTACTAAATATAGACTAGTCTAACTAGTAGAAGTATCTATGTGATGAGAACCTTTCTAGTATTATAGAACAACTGACTAGGCCCCTAATCTTCTTTTCAGTTAAGGATAGTTTATGTAGTTATTTTGTATAAAAAGTTCTTTTATATCTAAAACCTAAATACTTTGTCTCAAATCTTTCTTGTTATATTTTTGGGTCAGTAAAACCAACAATAGACAAATGTGTTTCTCTTGCTCTTAATAATCCTCTGTCTCTAGTTAACAATTCCTTTGTCATAATTGCCAAATTCTTTTTTTTTTACCCTTAACCTTTATTCTTATTTAACTCATTATCATCTCATTTTTCTCTTGAACTGTTAGCTATAACTAATCAACAACTATAATTTTATATTACTCAACTAGGGTTTGTTTCTGCTTAGTAGTTAAACTATGAGAACCATGAGAATACTAGTAACCACTGTTATTCCTAGTTTGGAGGTCCTAGACAAGCATCATCTATCCTAGCCAATATAGGTAATATTCTTCCATCTACTTGCTCTTGAGTCTTATTTATTCTACTATTCATTTCACAGCTATTATTTATTTGATTACCTTTATATTTATCTACTAGGTTAACTACTATCTAAGTATAATACTCTCATACAATATCTAGTCCTAGCAATTATAGTGTTCCAAAGTTTGATGGTTATCTACTATGTACGCGAGACTGAACGTGGGATGATGCCTGCTGACTCAGAACTGACCAAGCAGCTTTCTTCACACACTCTCTTGAAAAATTCCATAAAATTCAAATAAATTCAAATAAATTG
>Ga0153962_1000301_pt1 | contig 11224 bp, 8 predicted proteins | sample TSFL046MetaG_FD_106657 | JGI IMG/M metagenome (GOLD analysis project Ga0153962, IMG submission 106657) | Attine ant fungus gardens microbial communities from Florida, USA - TSFL046 MetaG | ecosystem: Host-associated > Fungi > Mycelium > Unclassified | place: USA: Florida, Withalacochee...
TAGGTCGCCAGCATGATAAAGGTGCCGAGAATCGTCGCGGTGAGATGCTTGCTCAGCAGCGCGGCGATCGGCACCCGCACCTGCTTCTTCTCTTTCTGTACCTTCGCGAAGACCGGGCTTTCATGCAGCGACACGCGCACGTAGAGGCCGATAATCACCAGCACCGCCGAGAGAATAAAGGGCACGCGCCAGCCCCACTGCATAAACTGCTCGTCGGTCAGCAGCCAGGAGAGCAGCAGAAAGGTGCCGTTGGCGAAGAAGAAGCCAATCGGCGCGCCGAGCTGTGGAAAAGAGCCGTAGAGCGCACGTTTTTTTGCCGGCGCGTTTTCCGTCGCCAGCAGCGCCGCGCCGCCCCATTCACCGCCGAGGCCGAGCCCCTGACCAAAACGCGCCAGCGCCAGCAGCAGCGGCGCCGCGACGCCGATAGACTGGTAGCCTGGCAGCAGGCCGATAATCACGGTAGAAACGCCCATCGTCAGCAGCGAGGCCACCAGCGTCGCCTTACGGCCTACGCGGTCGCCGAAGTGGCCGAACAGCGCGGAGCCGATCGGGCGCGCCACGAAGGCGATAGCGAAGGTCGCCAGCGACTGCAGCGTCGCCACGGTATTGTCGCCCTGCGGGAAGAAAATATGAGGAAAAACAATCACCGCCGCCGTGGCGTAGATATAGAAATCGAAAAATTCAATGGCGGTGCCGACCAGCGAGGCCACCACGACCTTGCCGCGTGAGTTTACCGGCGTTTCGTCTTGTGACTTTTTCAGGGGTTCTGTGATGGAGGCTTGCATAACTGTTTCTTAATTGTAAATAGAGACCAGGAATATTACGCACCTGGCATGTTGCATTCAACGGGGATAAACCGCGTCAGAACGGGCTTTTTCGGCGAAAAAGTGAATAATTTGTGCTGAAAAGGAATGCGTGGATTAAGGCAGGGAGAAGCCCGCCTTTTGCAGCGGGAATCTCTATAAAACGGGGAAATAAAAGTGACCCTTCAGCTATTCATCCTGCTGTTTGATTAAAAAATAGCCGAAGGGGAAAATTTTTCGCTGCCGTTAACGTTTATTCATACCTGACGATGCGAGGCGTGACGCGAGTCCGGCATTTGCGGATCGTCCTTATACTTCGCGGTGGCGATCCAGGCGGCGCAGAACAGCGTCAGGCGTGCGAAGAAGTAGAAGAACGCCATCAGGCCGAGCACCGAGCCAAAAGCCGCGCCGGACGGCGACGAAGCGAGCTTCGGCAGCGTCAGCGTCATCACGAACTTAATGATTTCAAAGCCGATGGCCGCCAGCAGCGTACCGCGAAACAGCGCTTTCTTGCGCGGCTTGTGGCGCGGCAGGATCCAGAAAATCCACAGGAACAGCAAATAGTTAGCCATAATCGAAATCGCCAGCGCAATCGCGGTCATCGCCGGGCGCAGCCACTCGATATCCGCCAGCCCCAGCGCGTTGACGATCGTCTGCTGCGCCGCGCCGGCGATAGAGGTCAGCGACAGGGTGATCACCAGCGCCAGCATCAGGCCAATTAGCGAAATCAGGTCGCGCAGATATTTTTTCCAGAACTTCTCCTGGTCGTCCGGCTTGCGTTCCCACACGTCGCGCGACTGGGCGCGCACCGCTTCGCGCAGGTTGCCCATCCAGTTGATGCCGGAGTAGAGCGCCAGCAGCAGACCGGTTATACCCACGGTAGCGCGCTGCTGAATAGCAGTGTTGACTGTGTTTTTCAGCGTAGTGGCAAGCGTAGGATCGCTGATGCTGTTGACGATCTTATTGATCAGTTCCGTCAGCAAATCCTGGTTCGACGCCAGCACGAACCCCACGGCGGCGAAAGAAACCATCAGGATCGGAATCAGCGACAAAAACGAAAAGTAAGTAATGGCCGCGCCGAACTGGCTGCCCAGACGATCGTTGAAGCGTTCCAGCGCGCGGATAAAGTGCGCCACCGCCGGAATCGCCTGAAACCAGGCGGCAAAGCGCGATACGCGACGAATCGAGCCATCAACGGTTTTATTGCCCGTCTGAATATCGATTAGCGGCTTAGGTTGTTCGGAACTGGTCGGGTTTTCCTGTTTGTCCGTCATAGACAGTTATCATCCTGCTTTACTTGAAAAGGCAATTATAGCCGCTCAGGTGACATACTCCTGTAGTACCTGACTCAGCCACTCCATAAACACGCGCACGCGTCGCGCCACATTGCGCCGATGAGGGTAGAGCAGAGAAATCGGCATCGGCTTCGCCGGGAAGGCGTGCATCACTTCCACCAGCTGGCCGGACTCCAGCAGGGGATAGATGCCCATCGCCGGCACCTGAATAATTCCCAGTCCCGCCAGGCAGGCGGCGCGATAGGTTTCCGTGCTGTTAACCGTTACCACGCCGCCGGTCTGCACATAGTGGCACTGCTTGCCGTCAAAATATTCAAAGCCGGGCGAAGGCTGACCGAGCTGCTGCGTGTAGTGCACCATGGCGTGCGACGACAGCTCCTCCAGCCGCGTCGGCATGCCGAAGCGGGAAAGGTAGCCGGGGCTGGCGCAGTTGATCAAGGTATAGGTGCCGATTTTTCGCGCAATCAGGCCGGAGTCTTTTAGCTCGCCGACGCGGATAACGCAGTCGAAGCCTTCGCGGATCACGTCCACCATGCGGTCGCTGCTGCTGAGCTCGATTTCCACGCCGGGATAGTGCTGCAAAAATTCCGGCAGGCGCGGCAGGATAAAGCCCGTCGCCATCGCCACCGACATATCGACGCGCAGCTTGCCGCTCAGCGTAGCGGGATCGTGCTGAAACAAGCTGTCCATATCGTCGATCATCGACAGCAGATCCAGGCAGCGATCGTAGTAGACCAGCCCATCCTGGGTAAGCTGCACGCGGCGCGTGGTGCGATGCAGCAGCCGCGTCCCCATCTGATTTTCCAGCGCCTGCAGCTGGCGCGACACGCTGCCTTTCGGCAGCCCCAGGCTCTCCGCCGCGCGGGTAAAGCTGCCCATTTCCGCTACCCGAACAAAAACCTGCATTGCGTGAATTTTGTCCATGTTGTTCACCGATTGTTGTTGTAAGTGAAACAGTGCTGCGTATTCCCTGCCGTTTATAGATCAATTATTGGGGAATATCCTTATCTGGTGTTCAATTTTGCAACAGGATAGAAACATGAGTAATAAAATTGCACTGATTACCGGCGCCAACCGCGGTTTAGGCAAGAACGCGGCGTTAAAACTGGCTGCAAAAGGCATAGATATTCTTTTCACTTACCGCAGTCATGCAGAAGAGGCGCAGGCGGTAGTAAAAGCGATTGAGGCGCTGGGCGGTCGCGCCGCCGCGCTGCAGCTCGATGTCGGCGACAGCCGCCAGTTCAGCGGCTTTGTCGCGCAGGTCAAACAGGCGCTGGAAAAAACCTGGCAGCGGGAGCGCTTTGATTATTTAATCAACAACGCCGGACATGGCCACTATAAGCCATTTAGCGAGACCACGGAGGAGGAGTTCGATGCGCTGGTCAACGTTCACTTCAAAGGCCCCTATTTCCTGACGCAGAAGCTGCTGCCGTTAATCAACGACGGCGGCCGCATTTTGAATATCTCCAGCGGCCTGACGCGTATGACCTATCCCGGTTCCGCGACCTACGCCTCTGTTAAAGGCGCCATGGAGGTGCTGACGCGCTATCAGGCGAAAGAGCTGGGCGAACGCCGCATACGCGTTAACATCCTGGCGCCAGGCGCCATCGAGACCGACTTCGGCGGCGGACGCGTGCGTGATAACAAAGAGATTAACGACACCATCGCGGCGCTAACCGCGCTGGGACGCGTAGGCCAGCCGGACGATATCGGCGACGCTATCAGCGCTATCCTCAGCGAGGAGAGCGGCTGGATCACCGCGCAGCGCATTGAGGCGTCAGGCGGTCAGGCGTTATAAACCGCGCCGCCGCGCAGATCGTCAGGCGTAGAGAGGTCTGAGCGGCAGGTTGCATGAAACTAAGCTAAAGCGTTTTGCGACAGGGATGGCGGTGCATGTCCCTGTCGCGTTGTCTTTACAGACGGAGGGTACCGTCTATTACCGTGACGGTCTTACCGCCGATCCAGATCTGGTCGCCTTCGTAGCGCACCGATACGCGTCCCTGACGCTGAATCGCCGTGCCCTGACGGGTGCGGTAATCCCGCATCTGGCCCTGTGCGGCAAAGTAGCGCGCCAGGCAGGCGTTGGCGCTGCCGGTAATCGGGTCTTCCGTCAGGCTGCCGTGCTCCACCAGCAGGCCGCGCACTTCATACTGCTCGCTTTCGCCGTGCGGCAGCGGGCCGAACGGCATCACGCCGGTAACGTCCGCGTGGGCAATCAGGCGCTGTAGATCGCTGACGGCGGGCTGAATCGCCAGCACCGCCTCGGCGCTAATCATCGGGATCAGCAGCCAGCGGATGCCCATATCGACTACGGCGGGCGTTTGCGTGGTGTCGAACTGCTCGCAGCGAAGCGCACTGCTCATCAGCGCGTCGCTAAAGGGGGTTATCGTCGCGTCAGGCGCGGCAAACGCCAGCGAACCTTCGGCGTCGATGCTAATCGTCACGTTGCCGACGCCGCACTCCTGCACCATCCTGCCGGGATGTTTCGTCGGCCAGCCCGCTTCCAGCAGCGCATGCGCCGTGCCCAGCGTCGGATGGCCGGCAAACGGCAGCTCGCCCTCAACGGTAAAGATACGCACGCGATAGTCAGCGTCGGGATGCTGCGGCGGCAGCACGAAAGTGGTTTCAGACAAATTCGTCCAGCGGGCGATGGCCTGAAGCTGCTCGTCGCTCAGGCCCTGCGCATCCATAATCACCGCCAGCGGATTGCCGTTAAACGCGGACGAGGTAAAAACATCTACTTGCTTAAACGCGACGTTCATTGTTACTCCTTTCTCAACAGGGCATTTCCACGCCCGACATTTGCGTTTATGGCCTGACAGGGTTATCAATATGTTAACAATTCCTGCAGGAGACCGTTATGCTGAAAATTCTTGGGCGCGACTCGTCAATCAACGTGCGTAAAGTGCTCTGGCTCTGCGACGAACTGGATCTCGACTTCGAGCGCGAAGAGTGGGGCGCCGACCCAGACTCGCTGCGGAAGCCGGAATTTCTCGCCCTCAATCCTAACGCCTTGATCCCGGTCATTATCGACGACGACTTCGTGCTGTGGGAGTCAAACGCTATTCTGCGCTATCTGGCCAACGCCTACGAAGGCGACTGGCTCTATCCGCAAAATCCGCGCGCCCGCGCGCCGATCGATCAGTGGATGGACTGGCAGTCCACCGAGCTTAATACGTCCTGGCGCTACGCCTTTATGTCGCTGGTGCGCAACTCACCCGCGCATCAGGATCCGCGTCTGCTGGCGGCCGCCTGCAAAGGCTGGACGCACACCATGGGCATCCTTAACCAGCAGCTTGAGAAAACCGGGCGCTATGTCGCAGGCCGCAACTTTACCCTGGCGGACATCGGCGTCGGGCTGGCGGTGAACCGCTGGTATGAAACCCCGCTGGATCATCCCAGCCTGCCTGCGGTGCGTAATTACTATGAGCGCCTGACCGAGCGCCATCCCTACACGGTCTGGGGCCGCAACGGCAAACCCTGATCGAGACCGGGCGCCAGGCCCGCCAGCTCGCAAGCGATCGCGCCGGTGCGCTTCAGCGCCCAGCTGTAGCGCTCGTCGAAGGGATAGCAGCAGGAGAGGCGCAGCGCGTGGTTATAGCGTTCGCTCAGCGAATAGAGCGCGCCCGGCGTCACGCAGATCTGCTCTTCCAGCAGCCGATGGAACATCGCTACCGTATCCACCCGTTCCGGCAGTTCGACCCAAAAAACAAATCCGCCGCGCGGCAGCGTGGCGCGCGTCCCGTGCGGAAAATGGCGGGCAATCAGGCCGCGCGCCTCATCCATATTGGCGGCGTAGCGGCGGCGCAGCGTGCGCAGATGGTGATCGTAGCCGCCGTTGGCGAGGAATTCCGCCAGCGTCTCCGACAGCAGACGGGATTCCGCCATGGAGGAGACCGCCTTCAGGCGCGCAATCGCCTCATGGAAGCGGCCGGCGGCGATCCAGCCGATGCGAAAGTCCGGCGCCACCGTCTTGGTAAAACTGGTGCAGTAAATCACCCAGCCTTCTGCATCAAACGACTTCACGGTGGGCGAGAGCGGCCAGTCGAACTGCAGTTCGTCATAGAGGCCATCTTCCAGCAGCGGAACGTTGTAAGTGTTCACCAACTTTGCCAGGCGCTGCTTGTTCTGACGCGACATGCAGCAGCCCAGCGGATTCTGCGCGCTCGGCATAGCGATCAGCGCCTGGATGCGCCTCTCCTGCAGCAGCATTTCCAGCGCGTCGAGCGAAAGGCCGTGCTGTGGATCGGTCGGAATCTCCAGCGCCTTCAGCCCCAGCGACGCCAGCAGCGGAAAGAGGAAAAAGTAGGTCGGCGACTCCAGACCGACGCAGTCCCCTGGCTGCGTCACCGCGCGCAGCGCCAGCTGCAGCGCCTCCATACAGCCGTGGGTCAGGGTGATTTCGTCGCTGGTAAGCGACATGCCCGCATGCAGCGCGCGGCGCGCAATCTCCTCCCGTAAGCGCTCACTACCAGGCGGAAGCGCATAGCGACCGATTAGATCGGGATTGCGCCGCAGCAGCGAGGCGGTAATGCGCGCGAGGCGCGCCGACGGATAGAGTTCGCCGTCCTGCGGGCAGGCCAGCGAAATGTTGACGTAATCAGGATGGTTCTGGGCCGCAAACACCCGGTCGATCAGATCGAGCTTTTCGCTGCTCGGGTCTTTAACGCGGGCGCGGTGCGGAACCGGCTGCGCCAGGGCGGGCAGCACGCTGCGCACATAGTAGCCGGACTGCGGACGCGCCTCGATAAGGCCGCGATCCTCCAGCAGCTGCCAGGCATTCAGTACGGTGTTGATACTCACCTGACGGGTCTGCGCCACGCGGCGAATAGCAGGCAGGCGTTTGCCGGGCTTCAGCGTGCCCTGATGAATCGCCTCAGCGAAGCTGTCGGCAAGCTGGTAATAGAGCGGCTGGTCGGCAGAGAGAGGAAGGGACACAAAAGCCTCCACGAGTCATGGGTACAATAGTTAAAATTGCAAACTGTAACCATGACAATAGTGATTTTGTGTCTCTGTTACCAATTCTTTTCGCGCTCTAGCATAGGGTTCTGTTTAGTAAACGAGAACGCCGCCATGCTCGATCCCTCTTTTTTTAGCTACGTCACCGTGATGTCTATCACCCCTGGCCCCAATAACCTGCTGTTGGCGACCTCCGGCGTCAATTTCGGCCTGCGCCGCACGCTGCCGATGATTTCCGGCGTGCTGCTGGGCTGCCTGCTGCAAACCGCGCTGGCGGTGCTGGCGCTGGAGTGGCTGCTGAGCTGGATGGGCGCCGTTCGGCTGCCGCTGACGCTGGCAGGCTGCGCCTATCTGCTCTGGCTGTCGTGGAAACTCTGGCGCGCGGGCGCGCCAGCCCAGCGCAAGAAGGCGCAGCCGATGACCCTCGTCGGCGCTATCGGCTTTCAGGCGCTGAATCCCAAAGCCTGGCTGATGGCGACCAACGTGGCGCTGCTGTGGAGCGCGCAGAGCGGTCTGCTGCCGGTGATGCTCGGCTTCGCGCTGGTCAACCTGCCCTGCATTTTAATCTGGGCGGCGCTGGGCGATCGGCTGGGCCTGCATCTGCAAACGCCGTGGAAGCGTCGTCTCTTCAACGGCGTTATGGCGCTGTCGCTGGTGGCCACGACGTTATGGATGCTGGCGGACGCCCTGCGTTAATCAGGCGCGCCGGAGCCCGATTCTGACGGCCATTTCCAGCCGCGCACTTCCGGCACGTCTTCACCATACTCGCGCACGTAGCGATGGTGCTCGGCGATGCGCTCCTGCAAATCGTCCAGCAGTTCCGGATGGCGCTCCGCCAGCCCAGGCACGCGCAGGATCGCCTCCTGCGCCAGATGATAGCGGTCCAGCTCGTTCAGCACCGTCATATCGAACGGCGTGGTGGTGGTGCCCTCTTCGTTAAAGCCGCGAACGTGGAAATTACGATGATTGTTGCGCTGATAGGTGAGGCGATGCACCAGCGCCGGATAGCCGTGGAAGGCGAAAATCACCGGCTTATCGAGCGTGAACAGCGCGTCGAACGCCTCCTCGCTTTTGCCGTGCGGATGCTGATCCTGCGTCTGCAGCGCCATCAGATCGACCACGTTCACCACGCGAATCTTCAGGTCAGGCAGATAGCCGCGCAGCAGATCCACCGCCGCCAGCGTCTCCAGCGTCGGCACGTCGCCGGCGCACGCCATCACCACGTCCGGCTCTTCGCCCTGCGGCGTGGTGCCCGCCCAGCGCCATTCGCCCATGCCCGCCTCGCAGTGCGCGATGGCGCTCTCCATATCCAGCCACTGCGCCGACGGCTGCTTGCCCGCCACGATAACGTTGATGCGGTCCCAGGTGCGCAGGCAGTGATCGCCGACCCACAGCAGCGTATTGGCGTCCGGCGGCAGGTAGATGCGCACGATATCCGCCTTTTTATTGGCGACGTGATCCATAAAGCCCGGATCCTGATGGCTGTAGCCGTTGTGATCCTGGCGCCAGACGTGCGAAGAGAGCAGATAGTTCAGCGAAGAGACCGGCTTGCGCCAGCCGAGCTTGCGCGTCACCTTCAGCCACTTGGCGTGCTGGTTGAACATCGAATCGACGATGTGGATAAAAGCTTCGTAGCAGTTAAACAGACCGTGACGACCGGTGAGCAGATAGCCTTCAAGCCAGCCCTGACACTGATGCTCGCTGAGGATTTCCATCACGCGGCCGTCGCGCGCCAGCTGCTCGTCGTAGGGTTTCACCGGCTCCATCCAGGTGCGGCTGGTGACGTCAAAGACCGGCGTCAGGCGGTTCGAGGCGGTTTCATCAGGGCCGAACAGGCGAAAGTTATGCTGGTTGCGCGCGAAGATCTCCGCCAGATAGCGGCCGAACTGCTCGGTGGCCTGCGCCAGCTGCGAGCCAGGCTCTTTTACGTCAAAGGCGAATTCGCGGATATCAGGCGTGTTCAGCTCGCGGCGCAGCAGCCCGCCGTTGGCGTAGGGCGAGGCGCCCATGCGTTTATCGCCCTGCGGCGCCAGCGCGCGCAGCTCCGGCTTCAGTCGACCCTGCTCGTCAAACAGATCGTCCGGCTGATAGCTGCGCAGCCACTGCTCCAGAATCTGGCGGTGTCCGGCATCTTCGCGGCAGGCGGCGACCGGCACCTGATGAGCGCGCCAGAAATCTTCTACCTTTTTGCCGTCGACCTCCTGCGGGCCGGTCCAGCCTTTAGGGCTGCGCATAATAATCATCGGCCAGCGCGGAATGCCTTCCTGCTCGCCGCCCGCGCGCGCCGCCTGCTGATAAGCGGCGATGCGCTCGAAAGCCTGTTCCAGCGTCTCGGCCATCTGCTGATGCATCTTCTCTGGTTCGTGACCGCTAACAAACAGCGGTTCATAGCCGTAGCCGCGGAACAGCTGTTGCAGATCGTCATCGCTGGCGCGTCCCAGAATAGTCGGGTTCGCGATCTTATAGCCGTTGAGGTGCAGGATCGGCAGTACGGCGCCGTCGCGCTGGGGATTAAGGAATTTAATGCCGTGCCAGCTCGAGGCCAGCGGGCCGGTTTCCGCCTCGCCGTCGCCGATCACGCAGGGCACGATGAGATCGGGATTATCAAAAGCGGCGCCAAAAGCGTGCGACAGGGAGTAGCCCAGCTCGCCGCCTTCGTTGATCGATCCCGGCGTTTCCGGCGCGGCGTGGCTCGGGATGCCGCCGGGAAACGAGAACTGTTTAAACAGGCGCTGCATGCCTTCGGCGTCTTCGCTGACGTGCGGATAGATTTCGCTGTAGCTGCCCTCCAGCCAGGTGTTCGCCACCATGCCCGGCCCGCCGTGGCCGGGGCCGCAGATATAGATCATATTCAGGTCGCGCTGGCGAATAATGCGGTTGAGGTGCGCATAGATAAAGTTGAGGCCGGGCGTGGTGCCCCAGTGTCCCAGCAGGCGAGGTTTAATATGTTCCGGCTGAAGCGGCTCGCGCAGCAGCGGGTTTGCCATCAGGTAAATTTGCCCGACGGAAAGGTAGTTGGCGGCGCGCCAGTAGCGATCCAGCAGGCGTAACTCACTGGCGGCGATGGGTTGTGGCATCGGGCATTCTCCTGGTTAGCGAAACGTGACAGGTAAAAAGCGTTGCATTAACCCTAATAGAGAATCCGCGACTCGACCAGGCGACGGGTAAAGACTCGGGCCGCATAAAAGTCAGCAGAGCGAGGCGGGTAAGCGGGACAGCAGAGCACTGCGTGCGAGGGAGGGCGCGGGCCGCGTCGGCAGCAATGCTGCATAAGCGCCTTTGCTGCCGACTAATACTCAACGGCCAACAATAAAAAAAGCCCCGCTCAGGCGGGGCTTCTGCTGGCGAAACTGGCTTACTTGCCGATAACGTGCGCGGTTTCGCGTGCTTCGTCGTTCGCAGCGTTCGGCGTAACCGGCGGCGCGTAGGTGAGTTTCAGCACGCGGCTGGTGTCCGCCAGCACTTTCTCGGTCAGCGCCACGTCGCCGTTAAGCTTGCGGCCCCAGGAGGGCACCACTGCGCGAATGCGGTTCTGCCATTCCGGCGACGCCATCTGCTCCGGCCAGGCTTTCGCCATCAGCTCCAGCATAATCGGCGCGGCGGTCGACGCGCCCGGCGAGGCGCCGAGCAGAGCGGAAATCGAGCCGTCTTCTGAGGTAACCACTTCGGTGCCAAGACGCAGTACGCCGCCCTCTTTGGCATCTTTCTTGATAATCTGCACGCGCTGGCCGGCGGTCACCAGACGCCAGTCGTCGGGATGCGCGTCCGGCACATAGGTGCGCAGCGCCTCCATGCGATCGGCGTCGCTCTGCAGCACCTGATCGACCAGATATTTTACCAGATCGAAATTCTTCAGCCCGACATTCATCATCGGCAGCAGGTTGCCGCTGTTCATCGAGCCGAACATATCGAGCAGCGAACCCTGCTTAAGAAACTTGGTGGAGAAGGTGGCAAACGGGCCAAACAGCAGCACTCTTTTGCCGTCCAGCACGCGCGTATCGACGTGCGGCACCGACATCGGCGGCGCGCCGACGGAGGCTTTGCCGTAGACTTTCGCCATATGCTGACGCACCACGTCCGGGTTCTCCGTCACCAGGAAGGAGCCGCCGACCGGAAAACCAGCATAGCCGCTGACTTCTGGAATGCCGCTCTTTTGCAGCAGCGGCA
>Ga0153962_1000304_pt1 | contig 11168 bp, 6 predicted proteins | sample TSFL046MetaG_FD_106657 | JGI IMG/M metagenome (GOLD analysis project Ga0153962, IMG submission 106657) | Attine ant fungus gardens microbial communities from Florida, USA - TSFL046 MetaG | ecosystem: Host-associated > Fungi > Mycelium > Unclassified | place: USA: Florida, Withalacochee...
CGTAAGCGAATGCCCAAGTCCGTTGGGGCTTGAATTCCCGTCGAGGGAGGGTTTGGGTGAAGTTTTTAAGAAAGGAAGCTAGACACTCAGAAGAGCCAGAAACTCAGTCACTCAACAATAGCCATTAAAGCTCTAGAGCCACAGAGAGGGATGATGATGGGGGTATGATACTTGATTCCCCTCCTGTGTCCTAGAGTATTTTATTATGATTACAAAGCAAAGAGACAACAAAGAAAGCGAGACAAAGAAAACCTCTGAATTCCCAATTCTAGCAAGGCCGTAATAATGGTACGGCGCTCCTCCCGGACACCGACTAACCCTACTCTGACGACCCTTCCTCGCACAATGATCAGGCCTTGAACATTTCGACGGATCGTAGACAGAGACGGCGGTCTTGAGCCATCTCGTTCTTGCACACGTTCTCTTCATCTAACCTCCTTACTACTTCTCTTCTCAGCTTCCCTGTTCTTCCTCTTACCTCTGTGATGCACTTCTCACTCTTCTACCTACTGGCTTCTTCCTACTGTCACTACGAGGCACCTTCACGATGGTACAGCTCTCTTGATCTCATTATAATTAGCCATCAGTGATGATGGCCCGCATCTGATTGTAACCGTTCTTTAAATAGAGCCTCTGGTGGCTGTGGCATGATGTCGTTCAGTCCACGTAGTCTGTCCTAAGTTCCTTTCTATCCTCGAGAGCACTTCTAGAAGGGAGATCCGTTAGGTATTTGATATGGGGCGCCTGGGCAAGCATCTATGAGGCGTATGTAGCAGTGGTCACAGCCGCTACTCTGCTACTCGAGCTAGATGCTCAAGTCCACGACTAGGTGTCTAGAGGAAAGTTTCTGGGGGGCCGAACTCGTCTCTCGAGCTGGTTATTCCTATTATTAAGGTGCAGAATATCACTTAGTTTGCCTAAAGATTTGTACGGCGTGACAATGTGACTTTGTCACAATGTCACAGATGGTCACGTCACAAGGTGTCACATGACTAGAGTAACATGAGGACCATGGGAGAACAAGCACATAGTCACAGTAGTAAAATGTATAAGTAGTAGAGAATTAAGCGAGAACCCCATCGAGTTCTCTTTGTCAAACTCTGAACAAAGAGACAGTTGGCTTAATTCTGGTCATCGGACTTTAGACGCTGACAACTAAGAATCTTGGCCAAATACTATTTCATCAGTTCTGTCCACTTCTTGGTTTGGAGGTTCTATGACCTCTCCTTTTAATTTATATTGTCACTCAATAACTATTGCTTTGAGTGAGGGAGAGTGTTAAATTAAATTATTATTGTACTGTATATTACTGTAGTCTAATATATGAGTTGTGCTTAGATAAGCATGCTTGCTTCTTTGTCTCAACTGCCACATCATGGAACCTCTCTGCTTCTCTTGAGATCTCTCTTTCCTATGAGGCTATCTATCAATATCTGTTAGATAACCCAGTAAGTGGGCCATCATTTGTCCCTACTGTAATTGCTGCTCTCTATCCTTCTAACACCATGCTTCCTTATGAGTCACTTTTATCTCACATGTCCATTGATAAGAAAATAAATCAAAAGAAAATAGAAAATAAAATAAATATTGACTTGACCATTTTGCCAAGTCATGACAATCTATCCTAGTGCACAAACCATCATTTTTCTGTATATAAGGACTCCTTGTCTGAGGATTAGACCTTAGACTTAACAACATCTTTTATCATTATCTGAACTTTGCTTCTAAGCCCTTTTGAGCTCTAGCATCTATAATCACAACTAAGTAAGTGACCATTTGTGATAAACAGGACTTCTCTGCTTCCTTCAAGATCTCTCTTTCCTATCAGGCTCTCTATCAATATCTGTTGGATAACCCACTGAGTAGGCCATCATTTGTCCCCACTGTAATTGCTGCTCTTCATCCTTCTAACACTTTGGACTGAATTTCAATAGGTTTTATGTGGTTGGTGTTTTGATGACTTTGGGGGCAACATAGTCAAAAGATCCAGCAGGGGAAGTGAGTTGCTTATCAGGAAAGGAATGGCATTATATTCAGTAAGCTTGTCCTTTGTGAGGATGTAGTCAAAGAGCTCTCTGTAGGTAGTGAGCTCAAAGCTCTTGTAAAGCTTGTGTTGAGAAATCAAGCCAATGCTATGATCCAGTGAAAGTTTTGAGAACTTTCTGGAATATTTTTTAGTATATAAGATCTGTAATTAGTTGTATCTACTCATTGGTTTGCAATAGAATACACCTTATTCCAAGTCAAATCAATGTATGACTGGGTTTCTGTGACAGCTTGATCTGGGAGTGGAGCTGGGAAATGAGGAGAGTACACAGAGAGGAAAAGATAGTGTTTGGGTAGTTGATATCTGTGAGAAGGTCATTCTCTTTCCAGATGCTTGCTTCTATCACAATAGTAAGTCTATTTTTCTTATATGTTATCTTGTGAGTGATTGATCATCTCATTCTATAATGAAGTCTTAACAGTGGAAGAAGTGCAGGTTATGTCCTCAGATGCTGAAAAAGGGGTTGGACTAAGAGCCAGCAGAATGACTTGACTTGACTAGACTAATGTTTAGGTTTACAGGTAGGTACTTTATATATAAAGATCAATATACTAGTATCTACCTGGTGGAGGAGCAATTCAGAGCCTATGCATTGCTAAAGGAATAACAATGATAAGTGGAGCTAAGAGCAGTGAGCAGAATGATGACAAGACAAATAACTTAGATGATGTTATACTTTGTCAAGTCTTACCTCAGACATCAACTAGCATGTTGATGGCTGAGGTGCCTCCCATTTTGCCAGGATTCTTATACCCTCCTCTTTAGATGCTTGGTGACCCAATTACCAGCTCTACCTGCTGCGGTTTAGTTATTGTCAAGTCTACAGCAGGTGTAGTAGAAGATTGGTCATTGATAGTGGTGAATGTAGGCTGAGATTGGTAGTAATTGGTAGAAGTAATTGAAGTTGGAGTGGTGGTGCTAGGTGGTGATTGGTTGTCTCCATATCCTGCCTTGGTCATTATCCCCTGTATATTAGAGGAGGGTTGACCCAAATCTAATAGCTTTGTCTACCTTTAAGCACAACTTAACATTGACAAGGCAAAAAGCCATCATTATCAGTAGAAATGGGATGGTTCCTTGTCAAGCTCGAGCTTGTGAGCAGTCTGGCAGCTAAAAGATCAATGGAGGTCTGATACCCAGAGCAGTGGTGGAGAAAAAATCACGAAAAAAGCATCTCATATGGTGGTGGCTGTGTTATGCAAATGGAAGGTAGGAGCGTAGGCAGACACTTCCAGAGGTGAGAAAAAAAGAAGTCCCCGGGTGTAAGAAAAGCAGTGGAGGCTTCATTTGATATCGAAGATGTGATCTTGTTTCTCGAAGACAATAGTCATGAGCATTGCACTGCCATGTGTCCATTGATTGACATAGAATTGATATCCAAATAGTATTTCTGTTTGGGACCACAAAACATATCTGTTACTAGTGTCAATTGAATGCCAAATCCTGGAGAATAGTGCTAACCACAGCCGAATTCCTTGAGTTATCATAATTTTCCACCACCCATCGTGAAATTTATGATGCTGGAATGGCTCATGAGTTTCAACTAATATCAAGTTTCTCATCACAACTGCAGTGTACTAATCCATGATATTGGACTGACAATATCAGACGTTTGACCTTGATCAGATTTTTTGGTCTGCGCGCAACCGAATAGAATACTTGTCTAATAGCACCAGTTGATATATAGTCGAACCATGGTCATTAAGTTTCTCCTGCATATTCAAATGGCTAATCAGTATGGACTGACACCAGAAGATTACGTTTATGACCTGAAGAGACTGTCAAATGAATGTTACGGCCAAGGTATGCTGTTTTATATTATATTGTTCTCGAAGCAACAACCGAAGCCTTTTCAAGTCATTGTTGTTACATTGATGCTATATGATTTAATCTATCATATCCCTCAACAGGTGACTCTTCCCATTTTCAGACAATAATTCCATATATCTCTTCTGTCCTAGATCCAGTACCTCCACAAGCATGTCTCCTATTAATTGGCTGACTATTGCCACTGACATTTGAACTCAGGAGGAAGTGGTCAAAATCCCATCTCATCTATTTTTCGGTTCTGATAATTAACTGGGCAAGCATCATGTACGTGTAACCCCTTACCCTACTGAATGAAACAACTGATCCAAATCTTCAGAATGCAGTCCTATAGTGCGAGGAAATTATCTGAAACAAGTTAAATGCATATTTATAACAACTTCACCAGATGACAATAAAGTCTGGGCATCGAGATCAGTGAGACATTACTCTTAATTTATTCTTCAAGTTTTCATTCACTAAGATGTCTTAGTGGTAGAGATCGAATGCATTTTCTCCTCTGTCTGATCTGTCCATTTTCTAGGTGCATCTTTGGCTACACACTAGCTCTTGAGTGAGTTTGATCAAGAATCTCGAGGGCTAGAGTAGCTGATGTCAATAGCTTCCTCATAGGAATTAATGTGTTGGTAGTAAAGAGTCTGTTGATCCTGCGTCTTCGAGCAATTTGGAACAAGGATTTAATTGGTCAGAGGGCCAGAAACATGGACAAATGTTGTCGTTGTATTGACATTTTTGAATTCTAGTCACACTAATTGCATATTTCATGACGGCAGGTATGTTTTGTACAATTTGATTTCTGATTGATAGAGACGACTGATGGTCTGAAATTAGCTGAGGTCCTGGTAGGCTTTGAAGACAATACGACACTTGACCCACCAACTGATTATTTTTCAGACTGGGATGTCTCTAATAATAGTTGGTATATATGTTGAATCAGCTTCCGGAGTTCTACTCCCTCTCCATGGTTGCCGGCTGAATACAACACATATTTTTGACATATACAACGGTGTTGGAAGTGCCTTTGAGTATGTGTTCTAACATATTTTGTTTTTCTGACCTGCACATTTATTCTCACACAATAAAGAATTGTCAGGGCGACGACAACAGCAATCGAAGTCCTCTTGACCTTGATCAAGTTCACCACGACATACAAAACGCAGACAGTTTCTGGTGATGGAATGCGCAGCCGTATTTTATTCATGAAAACCTCGACTCGTTTAATGTACGTGTTTTACCGTGATGGAACCTTGTTATTCATACCGTGAGTCGAAAACTAGATACTATTGATCTAACTGATGGCCTATCTATTCAGTATCTTGGGTAAGCTCAGACTAGAAAACGAGTAGGCTAGAGCTCATTCTTTTCAAAGTCCTCTTATGTATGCAAGCTGCTTCTTTCCAAAATTCATCTGATCTTATTCGCAATATCCTAACCTAGTATGTTGTTACTGTTGCTAGCCTTCCCTTTACTGACCCTGATTATGAGTGCTCAATACTTCATTTACCCGTTCATTGTAAGCTTAAATCCTTCTTCCTTGCATTTATATCATCACTGCTGATTTGCGTGTTGCTCAGGTGTCGCGGTTGATACTCAATCTACTAGAAGCAGATTGTCCTTTGGACGAAAGTATGGATTCCATGACAACAGAACCCCTCACGTTCTGTCATACACAGTCCAATAGGGACAGTGAAACCGATATTTCACAAGTTGATAGAGGAGCTACTTCCCTGGGTGAAGAGATACATGAAGAGGCAAGATGATGGATAGGAGATTTGGTGTTGTCCATTCCAGTAGATAATGTTGTATGTAGATGGCATACTAATTATTGTTTTGTATATTTATCTTCCACCACATGATTAGCTGTGACGAATTGAGCGAGAAAATTGATGTCAAAAAATCAGGAACATCAGACGAGGTACACGACATGATCCTGGATGACAATGGCTCAGGGAATCTGCTCGAGTGGACAAACAACACACTACTTATATTTTCGTAGTTGAGAATGAAACAAGAGTGGAAATCAACACCATCGACGATCCATGGACCCTGGATATTGTGTTTTATACATCTTTATGTTTGTGGAACAGCATTCATGGGCAGGAAAACCATGGATAGAACGAGACATGATAAAAAATAACGTCTGGGATTGTTTAAACTCTATGGAAAACAGGAGAGGTCAAGTTACAAAATATTTTTTGAGACCCCCGATCTTGCTCCTGTGTAGCAATCATCTGTTCTTCGGCTTTATCACCAAGAGCTTTAACATCTGTTTTCTTTATTTTTCGAAAAAAAAGGTCAACCCACCATTGTCTAAGAATGTCCCCTCTGAACTAGAATAATCTTGCTTTTGGGAAGGTACCATTGCAGATAATGGAAGTGATATTGGTTGAGAATTGTCATTGACACAGAGAGCTGGAGTTCCTCCTTCAAAAAGAGCCAGAATTTTGATACTTTAGGGATAAATGGACTTTGATCGGGTAAAATAGTCTGTGCCTAGTGACGCTTCGAGATCAAGCCGAATCCTTTATCCGACGTCTCGCCGCTCTTTGTCCACTCCATCGTCGTGCCCAGGAGGCTTTACGTGACCCTTGGTTTACCCCACCGACGTGCCATCCCACGTTGATCTCTCCCCCACTCTCAGACAAAATTGGAGTCCTAGAGCAAAGCGGACTGTTTCTGACTGGCGTCAGGGCCACCAACAGGCTTACCTCATTTGCTGCTTCTGCGAGTCGCTTGAGCACGCAAAGTAGGAATGACCTTGATGGCAACACTATGCCCTGTTCTTTTGAACCTACTCATCCAGAACTGTCACTTCCTTGGACGAGTCAGGAAAAATCTAGATGATTTTCTGATGCTTCCTCACGCAACGTGGAAAATCCGATCGCACTTTTGAAAATTAAATTAACAAAAAATCAACGAGAGCAGTTACTGGAGGGTGACTATAAAAATGTCCATCAATGAGTAATGCGTCGTGTCATGCTCATACACTATTGTCCACCATGATCCAATCCAAGTCATTGTATCTCTCTCTTGACCATATGACAGCCATAGACTGACTGTCTTTCCAGAATCACACACAAAAAAACACAGCTATTCCGTGGTATAGGCATTGTCTCTCATCATAGTATGTATGCTGTCATGTTATCATCTCCCTCGTATTTTTCTTATTTGAAATACAGTCAGGAAAGAGCACGAACTCGTGGTGCGAAGACTAGCAAGAGATTTTTAATTTGTCCTCATCATGAAAGAATCTGGTGTCTCTCTCTCTTTGACCTATTTATTATCGATGTAAGTGGTTAGTCCAGTCACTTCTGTTGATTTGATCTACTCTTTAATGCCTACGTAACGAAGTCATAGGCTCTCCCACCCTATCCGCAGAGGTGATATCTCGTTTCAACTCCAAGAACAACAAAGAGAACAATAACATTTCGCCCATGACATTTCTCTCTTAGGTACTACTTCTACTGATCTCGAGGTTGATCCCTATATAAGGTGCGTCATCTATGAAATATGCTGTGGTTAAAATTGGCTGACGTTTTTATCAGGCTTTCCTTGATCAAACTCATGTCTCTTTCAATCCCTCTCAATGGTTTTCCACCCATGACTGCTGTTCCACAAAGACCAAGATGAGTGAGGCACAATATCTATAGTCCATGAATTTTCGATGGTGTAGATTTCTATTCTTGTTTGATTCTCAACTATATGAATATAATTAGTGCATTATGTCATTTTACTATCGACTCGAGCAAATTTTTTGAGTCATTGTCATCCAGTATTACTTTGTGCACCTCGTATGATCCCGCCGTTTTGTTGCCGTTTTGTTGGTATCAATAGTCTCGCTCCATTCATTACAACTCGTTTATCATGTGATGGGAAATGAACAGAAAAAAAGGTTATTATTTCGTCTACATCTGACATCATCTACTGGGACAAGCAACATCAAATGACCTATCCATCATCTTGCCTCTTCATGTATTTCTTTACACACAGAGATAGCTCCTCTATCGCCTCGCAAAATATCTGCTTCAGTATCCCTATTGGACTCTGTATGACAGAACCTGAGGGATTCCACTACCATACTTTTGTCGATGTCGTCGAAATCGCAATGTGCCTCAAGAAGATTGTGTTGAATTTGACGAGAAAACAATCGATGCAACAACAGGGGAAATTCGTTGCGAACGCACAATGTTCTTCATTTCTAGGTAGACTATTTATACACAAAGAACAATAAAACATAAAACAATAAGAAATAGCCTAGAACTCATTTAGTATAGCGTTCGATATTCCAACAGATTGAGTATCAACTGTGACACCTGAGCAACACATTAATCAGCAGTGATAATAAAGATACGAGGAAGAAGGATTTTTAGGTTACAATGAAGGGATAAATGAAGTATTGGAAGTTAATAACCAGGGTCAGTAAGGGGAAGGCTAGCAGCAATGGCAACATACTAGGATAGGATATTTGAAATACAATCAGATGGATGTTGGAAAAAAGCCATGCATGAGAAAACTTGAAAAAGGATGAGTCCTAGCCCACTTGTTTTAGATTCTGGGCTTACCCACGAGACTGAGTAAATAGGCCATCAGTTAGATCAATAATATCTAGTTTTTGACTCACAGGATGAATAACAAGATCCCATCATGGTAAAACACATACAATAAATGGGTCGAGGCTTTCATGTAAGAAATATGTCTGCGCATTCCATCATGAGAAACCCTCTGCATTTTGTATGTCATGGTGAACTTGATAAAGGTCAAGAGGACTGTGATTGCGGTAGTTGTTGCCTTGGTTATTCCTTTTTGTGTGAGAATAAATGTGCAAGTCAGCAAAGTGAAATATGTTAAAACACATATGAAAATGCACTATTAAGACTGTGTTATATATTATGAAGATGTGTTGGATTCACCCAGGAGAGGGACTAGCACTCCTGACACTGATTGGACATATATGTTGACTATCATCACAGACATCGCAGACTGAGAAATATGATCAGTTGGTAGATTAAGTATTGTACTTTCTTTAAAGCCTACCAGGACCTCAGCTAATTCCAATCATTAGTCATCTCTATCAATCAAAAATCAAATTGTACAAAACATACCTGCTGTTATGAAATATAGAATGAGTGTGACTAGAATTCAAAATATAACGAGTCCATTGACACATGTTTTCAGCTCTCTCACCAATGAAATCCTTGCTCCAGATTGCTCGAAAGTGGAGGACCAGCAGAATCTTCACTGCCAATGAGTTCAACATTATAAAGAATCTATTGACATCAGCTGCTATTGTCCTTAAAAGTCATGATGAAACTCACTTGATACATAGTAACACTCCAAAAATACACCTAGCAACAGGAGAGGTCAGAGCAAGCAACAAATATATTTGGCCTATACCACTAAAACATCCTAGTCAGTAAATCTATCAAAGTTGAATTCAGAGTAATGTCTCACTGGTTTCGATGCCCAGGCTTTATTGTCATTTGGTGAAGCTGTCATCAATATACATTTGATTTATGTCAGATAATTTCCTCATACTATATGAGCATATTCTGAGAATTTGGATCAATTATCTTATTCAATAAAATAAGAGACTTGCACTTACATCATGCCTATCCAGTTGCTTATCAGGACAGAAAAATAGATGACAGGTAGTTCTGACCACTTCCTCCTGGGTTTCCATATGTCAGTGGCAATAGTCAGCCATTGAATGGAAAACATGCCTGTGGAGATACTAAACCTAGGAGAAAGAGATCTGTGTATCTATTGTTTACAATTGCAAAGACTCACCTGTTGAGGAATATGATGGATTAAACTGTATACTATCAAAGTAGCAACAATGACTTAACAAGGCTTCAGCTGCTGCTTCAAGAAAAATAGAATGAGAAACAGCATACCTTGGCTGTAACGTACATTTGACAGTTTCTTCAGGTCATAAACGTAATCTTCTGGTGTCAGCCTATACTGATCAGCCATTTGAGTGGAATATGCAGGAGGGAGGTGTTTTACTCGATGGCCATGGTTCAACTATATATCAACTGGTGTCTGTAGACAAATATTCTATTTGGCTGCACACAGACCAAAAGATCTGATCAAGGTTCAACAACTGATATCCTCAGTCTAGTATCATAGATGAGTCAATTTCAGCTGTTATAAAGTGTGATGATATTTGACCCCAGTTGAAACTCACGAGTTGGTCCAGCATCACAGCCTTTACAGTAGGTGGTGAAAAATTATGATAGCTGAAAGAGCTAGGCTGTGACTGATATTACTTAGTTTATTACATAATTAGTTCATCATTCTTATCAACTATAATGATGTATAAAAGGCTCATCACTTCTCTTTCTTTAACCACCACCATCTCCTCCCTTCTGGCCATAATGGCTGTTGGGGGAACTACTATACTACCAAACCCCTTATACTAACATTGTCATCATTCACCTTCCAACATTTATTTCTGCCCATCCTTTGAGGCAGCACCTTTTTCTATCTCATGCTAGATGTGTGAGCATTGTGCCACATGTTCAGCACATTTGACCTGGTGAAGACTTGTCAAGTCATGAGCCTCTTGGTTCACAGGAAGGAACTTCAAGTAGTCACTTCTGTAAATAGGATGGACTGGGAGGAGAATGCTAAGCTCTAGATATTCTATGAAGTCCTTTTCCCTATAGGTTATCCTGAAGTCACATATTAAGACAACTGATGGTTAATAGCTGCCTGAGGGTACCCAGCTCTCTGCAACCTACAAGGAAGAGTTCTAGTACTTGCTTATAGGTGGGAAGCAAGACATCCCACCTATACCTGGTTAGGGAGGCAATCCTAGGTAAGCCAACTAGGAGAGACTGGGATAGCATGAACTGTCCTCAGCCCCTTTACATAGAGCTTTGGCTTGTTGTGAAAGTCACTGGTGCCTTCCCAAAAGGGGGTCTGACTAGAGTACTGGGAGATAGCGTCTGTGATTTTGTATGTGATGTGGGAGGGCTGATTTGATCAGGACTATCACAAATGGTCACTTACTTATTTGTGATTGGTGCTTTAGAATCTTTAAAGGTTTAAAAATGTGAAGTTTAGACAGTGAAAAAGATGTTGTTAAGTCTGAGGTCTAATCCTCAGACTATGAGTCCTTAAATACAGAAAAGTGATGGTCTGTGTACTAGGACAGATCATCACCTGACTACTACCTATTGTTCTACATATTGTAGTGCCTTTGTGCTAGAAATAATGATAACCTAACCATATGGAGGCTGTCCTTTGTTCTAAGAAAAGGACAGATGACTATCTATGGGTAATTAATAAA